>MDSX01100229.1_pt1 | contig 33708 bp, 26 predicted proteins | sample 811141 | NCBI WGS metagenome assembly MDSX01 (sample SAMN05326642, study PRJNA326480) | marine metagenome | isolation source: seawater | place: Atlantic Ocean: South East | collected 2010
ATAAATATAGACTCCGTGGTCGCCTGGGGAAATAAGGCGTCCAAATGCATACAAACCAATGAGGCCTACAAGGACTTTAAACAATCCTCCACCTAAAGAAAACAATCCACTTCTTACTGCACTCATATCAGGTTTTAAAATATCCTAATTTTCCAAAAACTGATGCTGCTTCAGAATATGAAGCTGCTATCTTTTGAATCTCTGAAACGACCTTCACACACATTTCATCATTCAGTGTGTCTTTCCAAAATATACTAATATCCTCATCTAAGAAAGAAGGCCATTCTGTGTTGTTTGTATGAAATGTTCTCAACGTAGACATAGATGGATAAAAAATATAAGACGGGTGAATTTGGGTTTTACTATATCCCAAATAGGCATTCATTGATTGAGCAGTTTCATATGGCTTATGGTATAATTGTTCATAAGACCAAAAAGGGATTCCTAATGTTTGTAAATCATATAAAGCCTTAATATTAGTTATGCTCCACATAGCTGCATACTTTATACTCATTTCAGACTGATCGTATTGTTTTAAGTCCACTTCTTTTAATGGATTCCTCTCTTTGAAAACACTCCAATGGGTCTCCCAATCAAAGTCTAAAAAGAATCGTGGTCGTTTCATCAAAGAGGCTACAACAGACAAAGGGTGTCGAATTATGTAAATCAGTTTCTTTGCACTGATAGAAGCAAGTGCCGGCAGAGCATGATTCCATCTTATACATTTAAACCCAATAATTTCAGAATTTCTCCAAATTGAATCTATTAACTCCTTCGGCTGATCTTCATCGCTTAAAAGATGGTTTCTTATTAACCAAGCATCTCTTTTCGATTTACTAGATATGGCTTTTAAATGAGCCTGAAGGTCCATGGCCGTCAGGTCAGGGTTATACAAAGCCTCTTTGCTTTCTGCATTGACATTTGGGTGGTCTGGTTCAAACAGAATCAATCCTCCTATGGTCTTAGAAACAATATCAGAGACCCAAGTGGTCCCAGACCTACCAAATCCAGCAATAATGATGGGTTGCAAACTTTATTATAAAATTAATCAGAAACAAAGATACTCCGTGGCAATTTGATAACTAATGATGCATTCCAAAATTTGACCACACTTTATAATGAGTACTTTTCTGGAGATATAGGGTGTAAAAGAGTGAATATGATGAAATGTTATGGTACAGGCATTTATTACCTTTGGGCCTATAAAGAAAATGATTGATGAGCGTTGTTCGAATAAGTCACCCTACGAGTATTGTTAAAGGAAAAATCAGACTAGATGGGTCAAAAAGTATTAGTAATCGAGCTTTAATAATAAAAGCACTTTGTAAAGAAGACTTCCCTATCCACCATATTTCTTCTTCAGATGACACTTCTACTATGAAAGATTTACTGAACAATGGAAAAGATATCTTTGATGTACATCATGCAGGTACAACGTTTCGGTTTTTGACCTCTTTCTTAGCTGTTTCTCCAAGAAGACAATTGCTTACTGGATCGAGTAGAATGAAAGAAAGGCCAATTGGCCCTTTGGTAGATGCACTTCGTGATCTTGGAGCTGATATAAGTTATTCTGAAAAAGAGGGGTATCCACCATTAAACATTGGACCTTTTGATAAAAAAAACTATATCTCCAAGATAAAGGTAAAAGCAGATATTAGCAGTCAATACATAACCTCTCTTTTGTTAATAGCCCCTTCTCTTCCAAACGGACTTGAACTTTCGCTAGAAGGAGAGCTGGTCTCAGAGCCATATCTCAACATGACATTAACAACTCTGAGTGAGTTTGGAATCGAATACAAAAAGGGAAATGGTACAATCTCAATCCTCCCACAAGAATACTCAGCGAAGGAATATACTGTAGAAGCAGATTGGTCAGCATGCTCATATTATTATTCTATTGCCGCTTTGAGCAAGGAGTGTAATATCCAACTTGAAGGCCTGTTTAGCGAAAGTATACAAGGAGACGCTAAAATCAAAGACATTGCTGAGCTCTATGGTGTAAAAAGTGAATTTGATAAAGATGGCGTATTACACATTACTAAAAATGGTATCCATAACGACGAAGTTTATTATGATTTTATTAATCAACCGGATTTGGCACAGACCGTCGCTGTAATGAGTGCAGGAAAAGGAATCCCTGCAGATTTCACAGGTCTAAAAACCTTAAGAATCAAAGAAACAGATCGCATATCAGCAATTCAAAAAGAGTTGCAAAAAGTATCATCTGATATGCCTTTTGGTAGAAATGAAAATGAGCAAGAACATTATGTAATTAGGGATAAGGCCGAGTTTAGTTCTGTTCCTCGGTTTTCTACATATAAAGATCATCGCATGGCAATGGCATTTGCTCCATTATCATTACTTCATGAAATAGAAATGGAAAACCCTGATGTCGTCAGTAAATCTTATCCTGCATTTTGGGAAGATTTGAAAACGTTAGGATTCAAAATTGAAAATATTCACGAATAGAAAAGTCATAAATACCCTTTCGTGAGAACCTGACTCTTGATACCAGAAGAAAAATTCTCATTTTTGTATGCAATTGCTTTTTATGCCACTACTTCAGTTTACAAATAAGGGAATCTATTGCGAGCAGGCAGATCTATATATTGATCCTTGGAAAAAAGTACCTAAAGCCTTAATTACTCATGCCCATAGTGATCATGCCAGATCTGGTCACAAATCATATCTTTGTACTCATGAAACACTCCCGATTCTAAAACTTAGACTAGGAAAACACATTCCTGCCTCAGGAATTGCATATGGAGAAACAATAATTGTAAATGGCGTAAAATTTTCATTTCATCCTGCTGGTCATATTATTGGTTCCGCCCAAATTAGAGCTGAATACAAAGGAGAAATTTGGGTTGCTTCAGGAGACTATAAAGTTGAGGACGATGGTATCAGTGCTGCATATGAACCTATCCTTTGTCACCATTTCATTACTGAGTGTACATTTGGGTTGCCAATCTATAAATGGGACAAACAACAAAAGGTTTTTGATCAAATAAATAGTTGGTGGTCATCAAATGCTTCTGAAAAAACCACCTCAATAATAAAGGCATACTCTTTAGGTAAAGCGCAGAGGTTAATCCATAATGTAGATCAAAATATTGGCAAAATATTCACACACCCCGCTGTAGAAAAAGTTAATAACGCCTTCAGAGAAATCAACATCCCTATAGCAAAAACAATTCCTCTTTCTCCTAAAGTCACTTCAAAAGACTTAGAAGGCGCTCTGGTTATTTCGCCTTCTTCCTCCTCAGAATTACTCAATAATGCTAAATCAATAAGTGTTGCATCGGCATCGGGTTGGATGATGTCCAGAAAAAGACGACGAAATGGAAATATTGATAGAGGGTTTGTTCTTTCTGATCATGTTGATTGGATAGGGTTACATGAGGCGATAAAAGCGTCAGGGGCATCACATATATATCCTACACATGGTAATACCGTCACTTTCTCTAGATACCTAAAAGAACAAGGATATCAAACTGAAATCGTAAAAACCGAATACGCTGGGGAGATAGACATAGATTAAAGAAAAGTGTGATGGAAAATTTTACAACACTTTTTTTTGAGTTAGACAGCACTGTAAGTGTAGATTCCAAAATTCTTTCAATAAACAATTATCTCAATAGGTCCACCCATAAAGATTCAATATGGGCAATTGCGCTGTTATTAGGAAAAGTACCAAAAAGAACGGCTACAACATTTGAACTTAGGACATGGAGATGTGATGTTTCAGATACTCCAGATTGGCTTTTTGAAGAATCTCTAAAAATCACTGGAGATATATCAGAAACTATCGCAATACTTTTACCACAACCTCAGAAAACGTTGAAGATATCTTTATCTGAAGTAGTTTCTCAAATACTTTCTTTAAAGAACTCTAATGAACAAGAAAAAAAAGCAATTGTCTTTGATATATGGGATACATTGAATCGTGATTCACGATATTTATTTAACAAAATACTCACGGGTAGTTTAAAAGAAATTTCATCAAACAAAATAATTATCAAAGCTCTGGCCAAGCACCTAAATGACCCTGAGACCATCATAAGTCATCGTCTTATGACCCCATGGAGTCCAGAAACAGTCACTTTTGAAAAGCTTCTAAAAACACCGGACAGTTCTGAAGCTCTTTCTAAACCTATTCCATTCTATTTGGCTCGTAGTTTAACTGTTAATATTGATGATCTTGGAAATACAAATGACTGGGCTGTTGAATATAAATGGGATGGGCTACGAGGTCAACTCATTAAAAGGCAAGGAAAAGTTTTTCTATGGACTCGCAATGAAGAGTTGGTCACTGACCGATTTCCAGAATTCAACTTGATAAAAAAATCAGAGAAAGACAATTTCGTTTTAGACGGAGAAATTTTAGGCTGGAAAGAGGACAAGAGCCTTCCTCTTTCTGCATTACAAAAAAGGTTTAAAAGAAAAACTTTAAACAAAAAGCTTCTATCGGATATACCCGTTGCTTTTATTGCTTATGACCTACTCGAGCATAATGGAAAAGACATAAGGCATCTATCTTATGTAGAAAGAAGAAAGAAGTTGGGCATTCTAATAGCATCTTTTTCACCCAACTCTACCATACTTTTCTCTGATGAAATTAAATTTTCTTCGTGGACTGGGCTTGAAAACATCCGTAGTAATGCTCGTGCTATTGGAGCCGAAGGGCTCATGATAAAAAAAATTAATAGTGCATACGGAATTGGTCGTGAAAATAGTGATTGGTGGAAGTGGAAATCAGATCCCTTCAATGTAGATGCCGTGTTATTATATGCTACTCGAGATAATAGTTTCCGCTCTAAAAATTTTTCCTCTTTTACTTTCGCTGTAAAACATAATGACAGGTTCGTTTCAATTACTAAAGCTAGTATTGGGCTTTCTGAGGAAGAGCTTATTGACATTTCTGCCTTTGTCAAAAAGAATACTATTGAATCTTTCGGGCCAGTAAAGTCTCTGAAGCCGGAACTAGTATTTGAACTATCCTTTGAGGGTATTTCTAAATCGACTAGACATAAATCTGGTGTAATCATAAGACTTCCAAAAATCGAACGGTGGCGTAAAGACAAACATCCTCATGAAGTGAATACTTTAAGCGACCTTATAACAATGTTAGAACACTATGGATAAAAAGAGTGCCTTTCGAAAGAAAGTTTTAAAAGAAGGCACACATTGGTTTAAACAAAAACAATGGAAGCCATTTCCTTATCAATTAGCGGCCTGGAATCATATTCTTGATGGCAAATCTGGAATAATAAATGCGCCTACAGGAAGTGGAAAAACGTATTCGTGTGGAGTAGGTTTGTTACTCAAGGAGATTAATCTATTATGGGAAGGCGGACAACCTCGTACTGGTCTTAAAATTATATGGATTAGCCCTATTAGAGCTTTGACTAAAGAAATTCAATACTCTCTTGAAAATGCCTGTGAGGGATTGGGTTTAGATTGGTCTGTGCAAATTAGATCCGGAGATACTTCCGCTAAAGTCAGAAAACAACAGCTTTCTCACCCTCCTGATGTTTTGATAACCACTCCAGAATCCATTCATGTGCTACTTGCCACAGCTCATTATTCTTCTTTTTTTAAAAACTTATCAGCTGTAGTGGCCGATGAGTGGCATGAATTAATGGGATCAAAGAGGGGTGTGCAAACCGAGTTAGCCATATCTCGATTTAAAGGGCTAAATGAAAACCTTATGGTTTGGGGAATCTCGGCTACAATTGGCAACCTTGAAGAGGCCGCCAAAGTTTTAATGGGCCCAACTGCGGCAAAAGAAGCAATTTTAGTCAAGTCGGGAATAAAAAAGACTATAGCATTAGAAACCATACTTCCTGATGAAATTGATAATTATCCATGGGCCGGGCATTTGGGACTAGAAATGTTGGACAAAGTGATTTCCATCATTTTAAAAAACAAATCCACACTAATATTCACAAACACTAGAAGTCAATGTGAAATATGGTATCAAAGAATTTTAGATAAATGCATAGATTTGGCAGGCACTTTAGCAATGCATCATGGATCAATAAGTAAGGAAATCAGAGATTGGGTAGAAAATGCCATCCACAATGAAAAACTCAAAGCTGTGGTATGCACTTCAAGTCTAGATTTGGGAGTAGATTTCAGACCAGTCGAAACTATAATTCAGATAGGCAGCCCTAAAGGAGTGTCGCGGTTTGTTCAAAGGGCTGGCCGAAGTGGCCATCAACCTAATGCAGTTAGCAAGATATATTTTCTGCCTACTCATTCTCTAGAAATTGTGGAAGGGGCCGCACTAAGAGAGGCTATTGTGAGGGGGGTTCATGAAGAAAGAATGCCCTATATCAGGTCTTTTGATGTACTTATTCAATACCTCACCACTCTTGCCGTTTCGGAAGGTTTTATATCAAGAATAATAAAAAAGGAAATACTTACTACTCATTGTTTTTCTTCAATGACCGATGAAGAGTGGAATTGGATAATAAGGTTTCTACAATATGGTGGATCCTCTCTTAAAGCATATGACGAATATCAAAAACTCGATTATGTTGATGGTATTTTCAAGGTTACAAACAAAAGAATAGCCCAACGCCACCGGCTGAACATTGGCACGATTGTAAGCAGTGTGTCTTTGTCTATTCATTTCACAAATGGCAAAAGACTTGGCACTATAGAAGAGTGGTTTATCTCTTCATTGATGCCTGGAGATCACTTCTGGTTTGCGGGACAACCTTTGGAGCTAATAAGAGTAAAAGAGATGAGGGTCCAGGTAAGAAAGGGAAGTGTAAAAAAAGCTCGGGTTCCTACATGGGGCGGAGGAAGAATGCCTCTTTCTTCAATGCTTACCGACCTTATTAAGAAAAAACTCTACGACTATACCAAAGGAATTATCAATGAGGTAGAAATGCTCAAACTAGAAGGTCTGCTCTTAAAACAAGCAGAACGTTCTATTCTTCCAAAGGAAAATGAGTTCCTCATTGAATATTTTGAAACCAAATATGGGTTTCATTTAGTAATGTACCCTTTCGAAGGCATGGCGGTGCATGAAGGTATGGCGGCTCTTATTGCACAGAGACTTTCTCAAAAACTACCTATTAGCCTATCTATAGCTACTAATGACTATGGTTTTGAATTATTGGCTCCTTCCAAAATAGAAATTGAAAAGTACATCACTGATGACCTTTTTGCTACAGAAAACCTTTTTGAGGATATTCAAATGAGCATTAATGCCGTGGAATTGGGAAGAAGAAAGTTTAGAGATATCGCCAAAATAAGTGGATTGGTTTTTCAGGGGTTTCCTGGAAACATGAAGAAAGAAAGGCATTTACAATCCTCCTCTTCACTTCTTTTTAATGTATTTCAAGATTTTGAACCTGATAACCTTCTCTTTCTTCAAACCCACGAAGAAGTAAGGACCTTCCAGTTAGAAGAAAGGCGACTAAGGCTTGCTTTAGATAAAATCAATCATCAGAAAAAGGTTCTAAGTAGACCTTCTGGCTTTACCCCTTTTGCCTTTCCTATTATTGTGGATACACTGAGAAGAGAGAAGGTTTCGTCTGAAAAATTAGAAGATCAGGTGATGGGGCTATTAGCAGGGATGGGCGATAAATGATTGCGCATTCGTCATTTTTTGTAACTTAACACACCTAAAACATATATTCATGTCTACTCTAAATAGAAGAAATTGGTTAGGCCTGGTTGGTGCAGGAAGTGTTGCTTCGATTATAGACCCATCCCTTCCAAATGTGTCGCTTGGTTCTAAGGAAGTGATTTCTACTTATGACTATGCCAAGCTAAATAGTAATGAAAACCCATTAGGTCCATCACCCAAAGTAAGACAAGCCATTATTGATGCTTTTGATTATGGTTGTAGATATCCAAGTGCACAGATAAGAACGTTGGCTCAAAAAATAGCAGCGAAAGAAGGGGTTACTTCTGACCATATTGTTATAACAGGGGGTTCTACTGAAGGATTAAAGGCAGCTGGCCTCACTTTCGGTCTTAATGGTGGTGAAATAATCACCTCTGATCCTGTTTATAGAAGTTTGAATTCATATGCTGAACAAGTTGGTGCATATATCAATATGGTCCCACTAGACGAAAACATGCAACAAGACCTCGGCGAGATGTCAAAAAGAATAACCAATCGGACTTCGTTGGTCTTTCTATGTAATCCTCATAATCCTTCTGGTGCTTTGGTACCTAAGAATGATTTAAGAGAATTCTGTGATCAAGTTTCTAATAAGACAATTCTATTTTCTGATGAAGCCTATTATGATTATATCACAGAAGAAGACTATCCTTCTATGGTTAATATGGTGAAAGAAGGCAAAAATGTCGTAGTGTCTCGTACATTTTCTAAAGTCTACGGATTAGCCGGTTTGAGAATAGGGTACTTGATTGCTCGTCCCGATTTAGCTGAAAGGATGAGAGCAAATGTAATGGCACGAACTAATATTTTGGCTGTGTTTGCTGCATTGGCATGCTATGATGATCAAAAGTTTTATGATAATAGTATAAAGCTCAACGATGATGGTAAAAAACTAATCTACGCAACACTCAATGATCTAAATCTAAAATACATACCGTCTCATACTAATTTTGTCTTCTTTCATACAGGTCGACCAATTCAACAGCTGAATACCGAGATGCGAAAGAAAGGAGTTGCTGTTGGAAGGCCTTTTCCTCCTTTGCTAGATTGGTGCCGAATAAGTACCGGTCATTTGAACGATGTGAAAAAATTCAATATGGCTCTCAAAGAAGTGATGGCATAAATATACCCACTCTTTTTAGCTGGATATAGACATAGCTATAAACCCAAAGTCTACATTAATATCGCTCTCTTTTTTTAATAGGTGAGAACAAATGTCAAGTGTGGCCCCTGTTGTCACCACATCGTCTATAAGAATTACATTATTGACACTTTTGGGTAGAGGTTTCTTGTTAATAAATGCCTTCATGACATTGGCATGCCTAGTAGACCGGTCCATTTTGGTTTGAGAGTCTGTATCCATCTTTTTTTCTAGAGCATCTTTGATCAATGGTATACCTGTGCTCTCGCTTATTCCTTTGGCTATTATTTCCGCTTGATTGTATCCCCTTCTTCTCATTTTTTTGTAATGCAAGGGAACTGGTATAAGGGCATTGTATTTTTCTAGAGGTATTCTTTTACCTAAATACCGCCCCAATTCTAAGGCTATATGACTTTTTCCGCCGTATTTGATCTGGTGTAGAATGTTTTGAACCCCGCCTTTTTTAGAATACAAATAAAGACCGTAGAAGGAAATATTTTCTCCATAAATCAAAGGAAACCTATGTTCTAATAAGGCCCGACTTTCTCCTATATCAGAAAATCTTGGTATTTCTTTCCAACAAGAATGGCATAGTAAGTTGTCGTGCACAGGCTCGTGGTTACTGCATGCTATACACAGTTTGGGATATAAGAGACCAGCTATGAGTTTAAGGTGCTTGAGCATTATTAGAGGCTTCAAATCATAATATACGTTTAATAAATCATGATCAAATTCATTTCGTTATTCGATACTTGACTGATATTATTTTCTGTTCGTATAGCTTATAATCGAGTAATAATAAGTTCCCAGAAAATCAACTGTTTTATGTTTAAAAGTTCTTTATTTCTCTAGCTGACCCATACCTTTTCTTGTAAAACTTTTGTTATGCCAATAACTACTCTTAACACTTCTCCTCTTCGTCAATTCTACTCATGTTAACGATAATATTGTTGAGGGTGAAACTAATTCGAGTGGAAGGAACCTTCACAAAATATGGTTTAATGTTTTTAAATTTGTCTATTATAAAGACTTAAATATATGAATAAGTTAATCACAACCCTCTTGATTGTTATTGGAACAGTATCTGTAGTAGATGCCCAGTTCTTTAAAAAAGTGTTAGATCGAGCTGCAGATAAGATAGGTAATCAAGTAGAAGACAAAATTGTTGAGGGTATCTCTACAGAGCTGGCTAATAGAGCTGTTCGGCCTCTAGATAAAATGTACGATGAGATGTTTAGGCAAAAATATAAAGAGCAGTATGGTAAAGAATGGGATGATGAAGATTATAAAAATGAAGAAGAGAGAGCTTCTGCCATGACTGATATGTGGGGCTCAATGTTCGGTACAGTAGATCTGCCAGAATCTTATGAGTTTAATAAAGTAATAGAAGTAGAAGTGTACGATTATGGCTCTAAAAAAGCTAACAAGATGAAAATGATGGTAAATCAAGGAGAACCAATATTTGGCATGGAACAAGAGGAGAATGGAACACAAATAATAGTATATGATTTTGAGAAGGACATTGTGACAATCTTTAATGAATCTAAGAAAACTGCTATGGCGGTTCCCAATGTTATGAAGCTCGCTAAATCATTTTCTCCACAATTTGAACAAGAAGTCAAAAATCAAATGGACGGCGCAAAAATTAGTGAAATCAAAAGCAAAAAGATTTTGGATTGTCAATCCAAAGGATATAACATAAAGACGGATAAAGAAGAGTCAGATTTCTACATTTGTTTGGATTCCAATGTGAGTTGGGGAGAATCTTATGGCAAAATGATGAAACAGTTGTCTCCTAACTTTTATGAGAATAATGAGCTTTTTGCTGAGTTTTCTAGTGGAATGTTAATGCGTGCCAAAACAAAGCGCACAAAAGATAAAAAAGTGTCGACATGGGAAACTAAGAAAATCTCTTCTCAGAACTACTCAATTCAAACTGCTGATTACGAACTAAGCAATAATTACAATTAGTTCCATTAATAGTATTGAAGGTCTACAACTGAGCTCTATAGTCATGTTGATCAATAAGGGATTCTATGCCCTTGAGAATAAGTAACAACTCTAATTTCTTGCATGTTATCCTACTAAAGGTCAACTGTACTCAGAAACTGGACGTATTCCTTAATAATAATTCATGATGTTTGGAAACCTAGCTTTAAGGATCTGCCAAGTTCAGTTTTGAATATTTTTTAAATGCCCCCTCCTTTGGAATAAAAATACAGACAATAAAATGAGCTATCATCAATACATATGACTGCTTTATATGGGTTATACGCTCTCCAAATTCAGAAAACATTGGTATTTCTTTCCAACAAATGTAGATTGTCAATTACAGGCTGACGAATTTTGTACGCTATCTACAGATCTAAATATAAGAGACTAGCTAAAAAGGTTTAAAGTGGATAGGCATTTTTACTTATTGCGTTGTCTCACACATTTAGAAATGTCATAAGAGACTCATATCTTTCCTTAATTATAGTTTGGTTTTCTTCTGCACTCATATGAGCAATAATCTGGTATTCATGTCTTTCCAAAGAGGCTACAGTCTTATTTAGAGAGGTCGTTTGAATTGTCAAACTCACCCATATCTTTTCCTTCGAGCCTTTTGCTGTACCAATAAATACGCCCAACACCTTTCCCCCTTCCTCTTCTACAATTCTGCTTATTGTCGCCAATGAGTAATCTCTAATTCCTTGTTCTATTATTATAATGCTATCACTTTCAGATACAGCGTATTGTTCACATAAATAGTCCAAAACAGACTCCTTTCTTAAAGCTCCTAGGTAAGTCATGTTCTTGTCCACAACTGGCAGTATTGATAAGTCATTGACATGCATTTTATGTAGAGATTTTAGAAAATGTTCCTCTTCATATGCAAAATACCCCTCTCGTTCTGTGGTTATTTCAGAAATTCTATTTTTTAAGGAGCTCATGATATCGATTTCTCTTAGCATATGGATATATCTACCATTTTCTAAAACTACGATTTCGGTTATATCCTCATTTTGGAGAATATTAGCCACATTTTCTACTTTCTCCTCTGAAGAGGCTCCTTCTATTTTTTCTATTAATATTTCTGCTATCATCTCAAAATATATCTATGCTTTACGCAGAATTTTTTCTCTCTCAATTCTAAAATCTGCTTCTGTTACTATTCCTCTCTTTCTCATCTCCACTAATTTTCCCAACTTTTCTAATAAGAACTCATCTGCATCTTCGGTGCTCTCCTTTTTAGAAGGATTGGATCTTTCTACCTTTTCTTTAAAACCATTTGTTTTAAATTTTTCAAATTCTGGTTGAATTCTCATATATGCTAAATCATCATGGTTTTGAATCTTTTTAAAATCAGAAAATCCACTCTGTACTGCTTTGCTAACGTGGTCAAAAGCCTTTTCCTTATTTTCCAGTAATGAATAAGCACATGCTAAATGGAAATGAAGGCTTTCATCATTAGGTTGAATTTTGAGACCCTTTTCAAAATCCACGATTGCTTCTTCAATATCAAACTCCTTATATTTTTTGAGACCGCTTTTCTTAAATGGATTGGATCTAAGTACACTTCGTTTTCTTTTAGGGATTCGGCTCTTTTGTCCTCTTTCGGGATATTCATAGTACTCCCTATTTACAGTGCGTTTTTTCCTTCTTCTACCAAGGGAAGGCGGTAATTGAGCTTTTTTTCCACCGTTAAACTTTCTATCAAATTCAGCCTGACCCATTGTTAAGTAACGCATCCCATCAATTATACCCAAAATTGAAGAAATGGGAAAAAACTCTTGTGTCATCATAAACAACATCACATAAAATATGCCTGCACCTGGTTCTCTCAAGTAAAACTTGTGTACACCAAAAGAACCCAACAAAAAGGCCATCACTGCAGCTACATATTTATTTTTCATTTCATTTCTATTTTTCAGTAAACACTTTACAAGTCAATATGGCAATATCATCTGGATACTGTTGGTCCTGTTTAAATTTATCAATTTCTTTTAATAGTATTTGATTGAATTCTTCAGCAGGTTTTATTCCATTTGTATTCACAAAGCGTTCTATCTTTTCATCATTGTAATAATCACCAAAATCATTTCTTAAATCAGCCAATCCATCGGTAAAGCACATGATGAGGGATTCTTTTCCAAGATCTATGGTGGCCTCCTTTATTTCTGGTAATTTTTCAAAGGCCCCAATTACAGTACACCCTTCTTCTAGTCTCTGAATCTTTCCATCAGTATAAAAAACTGGAGGATAATGGCCTGCATTGACATATTTAAGTTTTTTGGCCTTAATATCAACCTCACAAACAAAAAAAGTAATGAACTTATCACTTTGGGTAACTCTATAAACAGTCTGATTTAAAGCGAAGACAAAAGTCTCAAGGTCTCTATATTGATAGATCAGCGATTGAATCATTGCCTGAAAATTAGCCATCAGTAATGCTGCAGGCACACCTTTACCAGAAATATCGGCAATACAAAGAGCATATCTGTCTTCATCAAACCTTATAACATCCAAATAATCCCCACCAATATTAAGGTGCGGTTTATAAATCATTGATAGATCAATAAAATCGGTTTTGGGTAAGGTATTAGGAATGAGCATCTTTTGAACCTCACCAGCCAACTCTATTTCTTTTTTAAATTTTTCTTGCTCTATTTGTTCTTTAAAAAGTCTTTTGTTCTCAATAGCTACAGCAATGATATTTGTTATTGTCGTTATAAACTGTATTTTATTATATAAGTCATTCTTGTCCTTTATACCTCCAATAATGGCATAAGCAATAGGAGCTTCTTTGTGAAAAACCGGAATAATTATGTCGAACATCTGAAGCAAGCTGGGGTCTTCACCCTTGATCGTGTGAAGGCGATTGTATTTAAGAAGCTCTTCTATTATTTCATCTGACTTTTGGTTGGGTCTCAAATTAATGTGAGATGCACAAATCCAATTTTTTCCATTGGGAATAAAAAGTCCCATTTTATCGATGCCCATTTCCCATGAAAGAAATGAACGATACATATTGAATAAACCATCAGCAGATACATTTTCATTGATGGCTTGAGTTATTGTAAGCAGACTTTTGATTTGTAGCTCCTTAAGGCTTAAATCTTTTTCTAACTTTTCTAATAGAAGAATTTCTCTACTCATGATTACTTTACCGATCTTCTAATATCGTAATAGTCTCTTAAACCATTACCCAGAAGATTAAAAGATAAGACCAAAAGTGAAATTATCAAGGCAGGTGCCATGGATAAAACGACATAACCACTTGTAGCATAGCCATAATTTTCCTTTAACATGTTGCCTAATGATGGTACAGGAGGTTGAACTCCTAACCCCAAATAGCTTAATCCTGCTTCTACCAAAATGGCCGTGGCAAAATTTATGGATGCAATTACCAAAATAGTCCCGTAGAGATTAGGCAAAATATGTTTCCACATGATACGCCATGAAGACATTCCCATTGTCTGAGCTGCTAGAATAAACTCTTTAGAGCGAAGCTCCATAACTTGCCCTCTTAATATTCTAGCTAAATCTACCCACAATGTTAATCCAATGGCCAAGTATATAGCCATCAATCCTCTATCCATCACCAACAAAATGGCAAATGCTAATAATAGGGTAGGAATTGACCAATTCACATTAATAATCGTCATAACTACTCTGTCTGTCCATCCACCAAAGTATCCTGATACTATTCCAAAAAATGCCCCAATGATAACCGAAAGGACTACTGCAAATAGTCCAACAAATAAAGAAACTCTCAAGCCGACTATTAGTCTGCTCAGCATATCGCGTCCATACTTATCAGTCCCTAGCCAAAAACTTCTTTTTACTACAGTATTTTCATCTTTATTCTCTATTCTTCGTTGAATCTGACCATAATAGAGAATAGAATTGCTCCTGCCCACTTTTACACTGTCAATTGGATAATATTTGAATGGATCACTTTTTCCCTTGATAATATGTGTGATTAAACTTTCATTTTTATCCTCAAGTATTTTTTCCTTATAAATTTTTTGGCTAGTACCAGGTTTAAGAAGAGCTATCTCCGGAATCTGCAGATTTGCACTAGGAGATTGATCGGACACAAGAACATAACAGAATATTGCCAATAGCGTAGCCGCTATAATTATGACTAAACTAAATTTTGTGACTATAGATAATTTTCTCAATGTTTTATAATTATCTACTTGTTTATCATTGTAGAAATTACATCCCCTGCCTCGTATTTACCTCCATTATAATCATATCCTAATATAGCGGCTATGGTTTTAGCAATCTGGCTTTGAAACAAAAGATCATCTGAATTAACTTCTCCAATAGCGGGAATATTCGGGCCTAAAGCTGCTGCCCAAATCTCATTTGACCCAAGTGTTGTGGTTCCATGCCCTTTCCACTCTGTCATAGGTGATGTTCCTCTTCCATGATCCGTTGTTATCACTAAAGATGTATTTCCCGCATAATATGGGTCGGCTTCGATAAATTTCCATAATGCTTTTATCCATTGATCAGTTTGGTGTGTTGATTTTAGATAGTTATCATATCTACCATCATGAGCAAAATCATCGGTCTCACCATAAGATATATAAATCACTCTGGGGTGATGCTTTTTCATATATTCTATCATATAGTTATGGGTGAAAGCATCTAGTCTTACTGTAGACCAAGGGCTAGGAATTTGATCTTGAAGGTCATTTAGTAGTTGTTCTGTAAATGTGAGATATGTGTCCTTTGCTTTGCTAAATCCAGCATTAACCGGAATGCCACTACGCTTATCATTGATGATATATGGAAAGACATCCCATGAAGCAAAAGCAGCAACTCTTCCTGCAAATTCTGGTTTTTTATGAAGCCATTCTAAGATGGTTGTATTTTGATTATACTTCTTTTCGTTGCTATCTATTTCTGGATCACTGTACCCTGTAAGAATTTCATTGTATCCAGGATAGGAAAACCTAAAACGATTGGTGCACGTCATTTTATTTCCTTTCCACCGGTTACCATACAACTGACCTTCGTTAGCAATTTTAGTCCAAAACCAAGGCATCAATTTTTCTCTAGCCACATTTCTATTTTTTCCACTAAATCGAGTCAAAACTTCCTCTTTGTCTTTTGTCAATATTTCATTCATCATCATACTATCCACTGCACCACCATAAACCTCTTGCCATCTCAAACCATCTAGTGTAATAAGTACTACATTTTCTACTACCTGTTGTCCATTGAACAAAAACGGAATAACGAGTAAAAAAGGAACCAATAGTTTTCTCATTTGGTTTTAACTTAATTTTTCATTTTTATGATGCCTTACCTTATCTCTTTTTGTCTTCTTACTCATATTCTTTTCCAAAATGGAATTTAGATTATATCCCATTTGGTTAGCTAAACAAGTAAGGACAAAAAAAACATCTCCAATTTCATCTCCTATCTTCTGATCAACAGAATTTTTATCCTCAGTATTTTTAAAAGACTGTTCACCATATTTCCTAGCAATAAGTTTACAAAACTCACCTACCTCTTCGGCAAGAAGTAGTGAATTTGTCTTTTCGTCAAAATACCTAACACCATAAGTTGAGATCCAATCATCAACCTCCTTCTGCCATTCTGTTAATGTCATTACTCTTTTTCTTTAGTATCTAAAGATATAGTCACTGGTCCATCATTAATCAGATGAACCTTCATATCAGCTCCAAATATCCCTTCTTCAGGGTTGATATCATGTTTTCGAAACTCATCTACAAAAGATTCATATAGTGGTATCGCTGTAATAGGTTTTGCAGAACGTAGGTATGATGGTCTATTTCCTTTTTTAGTGCTCGCATATAAGGTAAACTGACTCACTATCAGCACTTCTCCATCTATATCTTTCAGGCTCAAATTCATCTTTCCCTCGGCATCTCCAAAAATTCTCATATTGATGATTTTTTTTGTTAGCCACTCAATGTCATTTTGATCATCTTCTTCAGTTACTCCCATAAGAATAAGTAAGCCTTTGTTGATTTTTCCTACTTCTTTATGATCTACTATTACACTTGCTTCATTGACTCTTTGTAATACGGCTCTCATAATATTATTAACATTAAAATTTTAATATATACATAATCTCATCATATTGTACAATGTACATAATGCAATTGTAGGTATCAAAATGTGAATTAATAGGGGATTAATTAGTAGTAGTCTTTAGTTTTCTCACAAACGTGAATCCAATGTGATTCAATTCACATTTATAAGTCATGTTTAAACTGTTTATATTAAAATTAGGAACTTAACAAGTTTTAGTTAATTAATTGATTATCAAATATTTATAGTTAAATATTGTTAACAAAAAGGTCAAAATATTGTTTATTATATAGTTATCAACATTTATACATGCTTAATAAATAATAACCTTTTATATAAAGACTAATTATAAATATTATTAAGAGTGAAGAAATCCAGTTTTGATAAATTATCATTCAACTACTTTTGATTTGATTTTCAAATATTGATTGAAAAATGAAATATTCTAGAATTGTAAAATATTGGTTGTTCTTTGGATTGTTCTTGGTTTTCATGCAGATCGTCATTGGCGGGATTACAAGACTTACTGGAAGTGGACTTTCGATTACAGAATGGGATATAGTTTTTGGTGTGTTTCCACCTTTTAGTGAAACCCAGTGGCTTGAAGAATTTGGTAAATATCAAATGACACCTCAATATCAAAAGATCAATGAAGGAATGTCTCTTTCAGATTTTAAATTCATTTATTTCTGGGAATATTTTCATAGACTATGGGCGAGGATGATGGGCTTTGCTTTTATCATACCATTTGTAATATTCTGGTTTCTGGGAATGGTGGACAAAGCGATATCGAGGAAATTGGGCATTGTGATATTTTTTGCTGGATTGGCTGCTTTGTTTGGATGGATTATGGTAGCCAGTGGATTAATAGAAAGACCTTGGGTAAATGCTTATAAGTTATCAATTCATTTATCCATTGGCATAGCTGTTTTCCTTTCTCTTTTATGGGTTATCCTAGAATGTTTTTATAAAGAGAGATGGACTAAATTGTCGCTGAATTCTGGGAGATGGCGATCCTTCCTTTTAGCTTTTTTTATTTTGTTATGCATTCAGATAATTTTAGGAGGTATTGTATCAGGAATGAGAGCGGCTTTGGCTTTTCCAACTTGGCCAGATATGAATGGGTCTTTTATTCCTGAAGTTTTGTTGGATAATAGGAATTGGGCATGGAATAATTTGGCGTCATATGAGTCCAGTAGTTTTGCACCAGCTTTGTTTCAGTTTTTACATCGTAATACTGCTTATCTTATCACTATTATATCATTGGTCTTTTTTTATAGATTTTTGAAGATAGATGGGCATGATGTGTTCAATTATATAATATTTATTTTTTTTGGTTTGCTTGGGTTTCAAATTGTTTTAGGTGTATTGACATTAGTAAATGCGCTGGGAAGTATTCCAGTTATTCTTGGTGTTTTACATCAAGATGTTGGAGTTCTTTTGTTGGCTAGTTTTTTTACTTTATTATATGCTTTTAGGACAGGTACAAAGGCAAATTAGGACAATGAGTAGTATCATTCCTTTCATGCTCTTTTGCAATGATTAGTTTTAAATTATGATGCATGAATATGAAAGAGTATACTTGTGAAAATTGTGAAGTGAAGTGAAAGTTAAAAAGGAACAAAGATTTAATTATTTTGAATCTAACCCTGATGGTAGTGAACAGATTGTGCTGTTACATGGTCTCTTTGGAGCGTTGAGCAATTTTGCTGATCTGGCTAAAGGTTTTGGTGAAGATTATAATGTTGTGATTCCTATTCTTCCTTTGTATACGCTGGAAATAAAAGAAACCAGCATTGATGGTTTTTTAAATTACTTGGAAGAGTTTATAGAGTATAAGGACTTTAGTAGTTTTCATCTTCTTGGAAATTCTCTGGGAGGACATATAGCTCAATTGTATGCTCTCAAGCACCAAGAGAAAGTAAAGACAATGACCTTAACTGGTAGTTCTGGTCTTTTTGAATCTGGTATGGGAGATGGATATCCAAAAAGAGGGGATTATGATTATATAAAGAGAAAGACTGAAGAAACTTTCTATGATCCAAAGATCGCAACCAAGGAATTAGTAGATGAAGTGTTTGATATAGTTAACGATAGAGAGAAAGCACTTAGAATTATTTATACTGCTAAATCAGCCCTCCGCCATAACTTGGAAGATCAATTGCATAATATTTATGTACCAACTTTACTTGTATGGGGTAATCAAGATACCATAACACCAAAGTTTGTTGGAGAAAAATTTAACGAGCTTATAAAAGACTCCGAATTGGTACAATTAGACAAATGTGGCCACGCACCAATGATGGAAGTTCCCAATGAATTTAATGCTGCATTAGCTGATTTTCTATTGAGAAACACTTCTAGCTAATATTTCTAAAATAAACCATACATGTTCCACGTGGAACTAAATTGTGCAGCAGGTAAACAGTCAGATCACCTTAATTTTTTTTGATTTGATTTTGAGAATGGAGTTATTAAGAATTACAATAGATTGATACATCAATACTCAGCTTCTTTCGAGTATTTTCATTCTATAATCAAGATGAATAGCAATGTTCTACGTGGAACATTGCGGCGAACCCATACTGATTACAGATCCAATATTAAAAGAATCTTTCATATTATAATTAATATACCTTTGCCGACTTTTTCAAAGGATCTATAAGATGAAAGAATTATTACTACGAAATTTTACATTCAATCCAAAGGATGATATTCTATCAGGCCTCACTGTAGCCTTAGCCCTTGTACCTGAAGCAATCGCGTTTGCTTTTGTGGCAGGCCTTACTCCAATTGTAGGGTTGTATGGTGCATTTATGATGGGTATCATCACAGCTATGTTTGGCGGTAGGCCTGGAATGATTTCTGGAGCTACAGGGGCCACTGCAGTCGTTATGGTTGCTTTAATAAAAGGAGGCCAGGAGTGGGGAGCAATGCAAGGGTTAGAAGGAGATACTGGCTTGTTGTTTTTATTAGTAACTCTTCTCATGGTAGGGGTTCTACAGATTGTTGCAGGAGTTTTTAAGTTGGGAAAATTTGTCAGGTTAATACCTCATCCAGTAATGATGGGCTTTGTTAATGGACTTGCCATTGTCATTTTTATTTCTCAAAAAGGTATGTTTAAAAAGCCTGTTCTTGAAAATGGATCAAAAACCCCGTTACCCCAAGGAGAAGGCAATGGGTTTATAACAGAATGGTTAAGCGGATCTGAGTTATGGACTATGTTGGCACTAGTAGTTCTTACAATGGTTATTATGTATTTCCTTCCTAAACTAACAAAGAAAATTCCCTCTGCACTAGTTGCAATTTTGGTTGTTGCAATCATAGTCATATTTGGAGGTGTGAATACAGCTACTGTTAATTCTTTTATTACTGATGGACTACCAGATGGACAAATAGGTAGTGTAAGTGGAGGGCTTCCGACTTTTAGATTAGATGTTTTTAATCCATTGTTATGGACTAAATCTAATCTTCTATTTATGTTGCCTTTTGCAATTGTCTTAGCAGCAGTAGGGCTTATAGAATCTTTAATGACGTTAAACCTTGTAGATGAACTAACAGATACTAGAGGAAGTGGAAATAGGGAATGTATAGCTCAAGGAAGTGCGAATATGATAAATGGACTCTTTGGTGGTATGGGAGGCTGTGCTATGATAGGTCAATCTATAATCAATGTAAACTCTGGAGGAAGAGGTCGGCTGTCTGGAATAATAGCCGCATTGGCATTGTTACTATTTATTCTGTTTGGTGGCCCTATGATAGGAAAGATTCCAATTGCTGCACTGGTCGGTGTAATGTTCATGGTTGTAATAGGAACTTTTGCTTGGAGTAGTTTTAGAATATTGCATAAAATTCCTAAAGCAGATGCAGCAGTATTAGTAGCTGTTTCAGCTATTACGGTTTATAAAGATTTAGCAGTGGCTGTTATAGCTGGGGTGATTTTATCTGCTTTGGTTTTTGCTTGGAAAAACGCAACTATGATTAGGGCGCGGAAATCTTTAAAGGTGGATGGAACTAAAATCTATCAAATATGGGGACCACTATTCTTTGGTTCTGTCCAAGCCTTTAATTCAAAATTTGAACCAACAATAGATCCTGATGCTATAGAAATAGATTTTATAGAATCTAAAGTATCTGACCATTCAGGTATAGAGGCGGTAAGAGGTATTGCTAATAAATATTTAGATCTTGGCAAAAGTGTGAAGTTGACACACTTAAGTCCTGATTGTAAGGCATTGCTTTTAAAAGCTAACCATAAATTTTCTACAATAATAGAGACGTCTATTGAAGACCCTCGATACTACGTTGTTACAGATAATATGGACGAAGAAGTGTAAATAAAAAAGGGAAGCTTACAACTAAGCTTCCCTCTTTCTATAATTTATTAGACCTTCAATTAAGGCTTATTCACTTTCTTTAGAGCCTCTGCCCTTTTAGCCCTTTGCATAGGGTTTTCTACTGTTCTATCTCTTCTATTTTTAAATAAATCAAATCTAGAAGAGGACTCTTCTCTAGGGTAAACATTATTACTTGTATCAGTATCTGCAAGTTCTAAGTATGGATCTAACTCTACTTTGACCACCTTTTTAGTTCGAGGAAAAACTTTAGAAATGGAACCTTCAGACTTTCTCCATATCTCTGCAGGAAGTCTTACATCTTCAGTTGTTCCATCTTCATAGGTGAATTGAAAAACGACGGGCATAATTAACCCTCCTTTATTTTCAAAAGTTAATTGGTAATAGTTTTTATTGTTTTCCAATATTGTTTTTTCCCTATCACTAAGAGATGCCATGATTCTTTCAGCGTCTTGTTCATCTATAGCATCTACAGCATATGGATCATATTCTGTGTAAAAATCTCTGATACTAGGATCTATTTCATCTTGTGTTTGTTTGATTTCTTCGGCGTTCCTCTGATTTGCTATATACCTATTCTCTTGATTATTTGCAGCACGGTCCGCTTCTTTTGCTGACATAGGATCTGTAGGTGTGATGTTATGAGCTTTCATATTACTTATAGCCAAATCTACATGGTCATTAGTAAAAAACCATCCCCTCCAAAACCAATCTAAATCTACACTTGAAGCATCTTCCAAAGTTCTGAAAAGGTCAGCAGGATAAGGTTGTTTAAATTTCCATCTGTTCGAATATTCTTTAAATGCATAGTCAAATAACTCTCTTCCCATTACTGTTTCTCTAAGAATATTTAGGGCAGTAGCAGGTTTGCCGTAGGCGTTATTTCCGAACTGATGAATAGATTCAGAGTTTGTCATAATAGGGGAGATCTTTGCTTTATCACCTCCCATATAATTGGTGATCTTATATGCTGGTCCTCGTCGAGATGGGTAGTTACGTTCCCATTGTTGCTCGGCTAAATACTGTACAAAAGAATTTAGTCCTTCATCCATCCAAGTCCATTGTCGCTCATCAGAATTTACAATCATAGGAAACCAATTGTGTCCTACCTCATGAATGATCACTCCAATATGACCATACTTCATTCTTTCTGTATATGTATTATCCGCATCACATCTTCCATAATTAAAACAAATCATAGGATATTCCATACCCATGGATCCATCTATAGACCATGCTACAGGATATGGATAGTCGAAAGTGTAATGTGAATACCATTTAAGAGTATGTGCTACAGCTTTAGTTGAATATTTACTCCAGAGACAGTCTCCTTCCTTTACCCACATAGACTGAGCCATTACTGTTCGTCCATCAGACATTTTTACTCCTAGTGCATCCCAGATAAATCTACGACTACTTGCAAAGGCAAAATCCCTTACGTTTTTGGCTTTAAAGGTCCATTTTTTTGTTTTTTCTGCTTTTCCTTTCATTCTATCATCTGCTTCCTCTTTAGTTGCAATAGTTACAGGATGCAAACCACCTTTTTTGGCGGCATTTAGACGAGATTTTTGATCCGATGACAAAACACTGTTTGAATTCTGTAAATCTCCAGTAGAAGCCACGAGATGATCTGAAGGCACAGTTATATTCACTTCATAATCTCCAAATACCAAAGTAAACTCACCTCTTCCTAAAAATTGTTTGTTTTGCCATCCCTCGATATCATTGTAAGAACACATTCTTGGAAAGAATTGAGCTATTACATAGACGTTGTTACCATCTTCTGCAAAGTGTTCATATCCCGACCTACCACCGATTTCTCTAGTATTGTTGATGTTGTACCACCACTTTATTTTAAAAGTAAACTTTTCCCCTGTGCTAAGGCTAGAGGGCATATCAACTCTCATCATTGTATTGTTGATAACATGCTTAAGCGGTCTTCCATTAGCATCGGTCACTTTTTCTATTTTAAATCCACCGTCAAACTCAGTTTCCATTCCTCCTAGAGATCTGATATTTGGATTGTCACCAATGCGATTAGTCGTGACTTTATAAGTATCAGATTCTTGAGCACGAACATTCTGATCTAACTGAAGCCATAAATATGTCAAAGCATCTGGAGAATTGTTGGTATATGTAATAGTTTCTTCACCATAGATTCTTTGTGTTTCATCGTCTAGGGTGATATTCATAACATAATCAGCTTTCTGCTGAAAGTATGCATGACCAGGAGCTCCTGAAGCATTCCTATAGCTGTTAGGGGTAGGAAGCAGGTCGGTTATTTGTTTAAAAGGATCGTTATTCATGTTCTCTTGAGCAAAAAGAGAGACATTTATGAACATCAATAAAAGAAGTATTTTTTTCATTTAGATAGTTTTTTAATAGGTCTAATGTAAGACTTTCTGAAATTAGATATTACCACTAACGGAAAGCCTTAAATATTAGTTTAAAGAATGGATGTTAGTTATTAGAATCAAGGAATAATTACCTTCATTAAACATCCATATGAAGATTCTTGTCGCAACATTAAATTGGGGTTTAGGACATACAACTAGATCTGTTCCATTAATTGATTCATTTCTAAATGAAGGTTGTGAAGTGATACTCGCTTCAGACGGGAGGGCTGGAGAGTTATTAAAATCAGAGTTTCCAAAACTTCAATACTTTGACTTACCGTCCTATGGGGTTAATTATAATGGCTCAAATTTTACAAGAACAATATTAAGGCAAGCATTAAGAATAAATCGAGCTATAAAAGAAGAAAAAAGAGTGATTGAAACTCTTGTTAAGGAGAATACTTTAAATGTTATTCTGTCAGACAACCGTTTTGGATGTTATAATACAACTGCAAGGTCTATTTTTTTGTCACACCAGGTAAATATTATTACGCCTTCTACATGGTCCAATAAAATTGCAAACCATCTCAATCAAAAGTATATAGCGAATTTTGATGAAGTATGGATTCCTGATTTTGAAAAAAGTCCAGGAATGGCGAATGAACTCAGTCACAACCATTCTTTCGACTCTAAATATCTTGGCATCTTATCGCGAATGAAATGGTACCCATCTTCACTACTTTATGACATCTGTATTGTTTTGTCTGGGCCAGAGCCAAAGAGAACAGACCTTGAAGAAGAGTTGATTCGACAGGCCCTTCAAATGGAGGATAAAAGAATCATTATTATTCAAGGCAAAACTGATGAGCCAGTAACAATAAGAAGTATCAAAACCAATTTGAAGATTGTTTCATCAATGACCACACAGAGACTAAATAATGTTCTATTACAGTCTGACTTAGTTGTATCCAGGTCTGGTTATAGTACAATTATGGATTTGTATCAACTTAAGAAGAGAGCTCTTTTAATTCCTACAAAGGGGCAAACTGAACAAGAATATATAGCTAATAGCTTGAAAAAAAGGGCAAAATGTGAGATTCAATATGAAGGAGAAATAAACCTGAGAAAGGCCTTCAATGAAAGGCACAAATATTTAGGGTTTATAGATATTAATGAGAATAGAGATTTGACCCTTTTTGTTAGACAATGGATGGATAACGTAAACCATCAGAGCCCAAATCTCTCCTCCAATAGTCTGGTTTAAAATCATTATAACCTCCTAAATTTGAGATAAAATGTTGAAAACCAATGTGTTGTGAACAAGATCTAGTTTTGGCGATTTGAACAAAATTAAATACATCAGATTTGGATTTGTTACAATTATACCCGATATCCTGATGTTTGGATGATTGTTTGTAAGTAGCTAGTATTTCTTCATGACTTGAGTGATCTTGAAAGTAATCAGGTATCCTTTCATGAATGTTTATTACATCATAATTGACGTCAAGGTCAACCAAATAGGCTTCTGAGTTAATAAGAATAATTTGAGACTCTAAAGCAAATAGAGAAGAAAAACCGAATATGATTAGTGCTAAGGAAAAAACAAATTTTTTCATCAAATCTTTTTTAAGACGACATATGAAGTGGGGGATATTTATTTAGACCCTAAAAATGGATTAAACCCCTATGATGTCAACAAATAAAAAATTAACTCACCTACACCAATCATAATGAAACCCAAATTATGAGACCTTCTTTTATTTATCCATAAGATAAGATTTGAAAGAGCTGAAATTAGAATCCATTTTGACTGAATCTTTTTCTTTCGACTCTAACCTTTTGAGTCGGTCTGGAACGTCCACAGACATTCCGACACTTGTCATTACATCTAAAAACTTTGCTGGGTGTGCTGTTTCAAAATTTATTACAGTGGCATTTGTGTGATTTTTGAGATACTGTTCACAGGCTTCAAAACCGACAGCACCATGAGGGTCAGCAGTATAGTTGTATTTGTTTTTCACTGATTTCATAGATTTTCGTGTGGTGTCATCATCATAAAAGAAAGGCACTATCACACTTCTCATTTGCTTGCTATCATGATCAAACAAATCTAGCATTCGCTGAAAATTGGATGGGTTACCTACATCCATAGCGTTTGATATTGTAGAGAAAGAGGCTATGGGGTTATAGTCACCAGTTTCTAAATATTTGGGCACTACATTATTGATATTTGTTGCTGCTATCAATTTGGCATAATTAAGACCCATTTTTTTGGCTAAAAGCCCGGCTGTCAGATTACCAAAATTTCCAGAAGGAATACAAAATACAATCTGATCTCGAATACTAGCTTCTATTTGTTTATAAGCTTGGAAGTAATAAAAAGTTTGTGGTATAAGTCTTGCAATATTTATTGAATTCGCGGATGACAGGTTTAGCCTAGTATTCAACTCTTTATCTAAGAATGCCTTTTTAACCAAACCCTGACAATCATCAAATGTCCCATTGATTTCTAAAGCCTTAATATTCTTCCCTAAGGTGGTGAGTTGTTTTTCCTGTAGATAACTGACTTTACCAGAAGGATAAAGTATAGTAACATTGATATTTGGAACATTAAAAAAACCAGATGCAACAGCACCACCAGTATCTCCACTTGTGGCGACCAAAATGTCCAAGGTTTTATTTTCCCCAGCTACCAATTTACTCATAAGCGCCGCCATAAATCGCGCTCCAAAGTCCTTAAAGGCCAAAGATGGGCCATGCCAAAGCTCTAAAGATTTTAATTGTTTAGAAAGATGAATAACGGGGGCATCAAAATTTATAGATGATGAGATAACAGAATCAATTTCTCTATTGCTCAGGTCTTCTTCTAAGAACTGGTGGCAAATATTGTAAGACAGCTCTTGAAATGAAAACTCTTCAATATTATCCAATAAGTATTTATCGAGGGCCTTTATTGTCACAGGCATATAAAGTCCATTATCAGCTGGAAGGCTGTGAAGAACTGCAGTTTTTAAATCTACACGTAGAGACTTATTCTTAGTGCTGTAATATTTCATTGTCAGGGTTTATCAATTAATATTTATAAGTACCAGTAGTGTTGATGGTAGAAATATAAAAGTCGCTTTCTATGCCTTTATCAGCTAAATGAGATTTCAACTTTTCAAGAATGTTTTCCCCGATCAAGCTGTTTAAACAGAAACCAAACATGCTTGGCCCCGCGCCGCTAATCGTATAATTCATTGCACCGTTTGTAAGGGCAATGTTCTGAAGTTCATAGAAATGAGGGACGAGCTTTGCTCTTTGAGGTTCTATAATATGATCTTGTAATGATCTTTGTATAAGTTCGAGGTTGCTGGTATAAAAACCTGAAATCAATGCTCCGAGATTGCCGTTTTGCCTGATATGTTTTTTTAGCTCAACTTGATCAGCCAATACCGCTCGAGCATCTCTTGTCATAATTTCTACATGAGGATAAATAACAAAGGCATGCAATCCTGGAGGAACAGGTATTTTGATAAAATCAAAAGTGTCGTTGTCTCTGATAAGTACAATACCCCCCAAAAGAGAAGGAATTACATTGTCTCCATGGATAGCTCCATCAGCGACACTTTCTCCCAATACCGCAAACCGTGCAAGTTCTTTAGAAAACAATGGACGCCTTAGATATTCATTAATAGCATAAACACCCCCAGCAGCACTTGCTGCACTTGACCCCAATCCGCTTCCGAAAGGCATCTTTTTATGGATTTCCATTTCTATGGGTTCGTCTTCTAGGCCTAGGTGTTCTAGTAATTTCTGAGCTCCATAACCAGCAGTATTTTTTTCTACTTCTAAGGGAAGCTTCTTCTTGCAGCCTGTAATTTTAGTTATAACAAGGCCTTTTTTCTTTCCTTGACGTACAATTATTTCATCACCAGGTTTATCAATAGCAAAGCCCAGAATGTCATAACCTACTCCCACATTAGCTACGGTAGCAGGAGCAAAAACTTTGAGACCTGATTTCATGAAATTTTTTTAAGCTTCAAAGGTCTGAAATAAAATGGATTCTTAAGGATGGCTAACAACTATTAGCGAACATAAAAAAGAAAACCCTTTATCGATTCCGATAAAGGGTTTTTTGAGGTCGGAAGCGGATTCGAACCGCTGTACAAGGTTTTGCAGACCTCTGCCTAACCACTCGGCCACCCGACCCTATTTTATATTTCTAAAACTGTTTTTAGAAACGGTTCGCAAATATAAATCAAATTTTATTCCAAAGTAAAGACATATTTTCAACCAATATTGACACTAAATAGTTTATAAACCATGATTTCACCATTACTTACAGGACTAGGAATAGCAATTGGCCTAAATCTTTTTGTTTTCATATTTGCATTTAGAAATCAAACCGATAAGTTAACCGATATAACTTACGCCATCACATTTGCTTTATTAGCAGGGTTTTTCTGGTATTCTGCTGATGGAGCCAACGATGCCTATAAATTGTCTTTGATGTTTATGGTTGTGATTTGGGCTATACGGTTGGGTTCGTATTTACTCTTTAGAGTAATGATAAAAGGTAAAGATGACCGATTTGATGAATGGCGTAATGATATTAAACGTTACTTGAGGTTTTGGGTTTTGCAAGGTTGTAGCGTTTGGATACTTTCTATACCTTTTATTATCGGTCTTACAAAAAGTACAGAGGAAATTGAATTGATTCAAAACAATAAAATAGTAATGTTCGGCATGGCTTTATGGATGGTTGGGTTTTTCATTGAGGCGATGGCTGATCGGCAAAAATTTAAATTTAGACTTAATCCTGCAAATGATGGCAAGTTCATGAATAAAGGCCTATTTAGCATAGTGAGGTTTCCTAACTATACCGGAGAAATATTGGTTTGGTTAGGAATATTTTTAACAGTTGTCCCTTTGTTAAAAGGACTTGAATGGTTGAGTATAATAAGCCCAATTTGGATTGCATTTCTACTTATTGGTTTGAGTGGAATTCCATTTTTGGAAAGGTCAAACAAGAAGAGATATGGAGACCAGAAAGAATTTCAAGATTACAAGCAAAACACAAAAAGACTCCTTCCTTATATATATTAATGGGCTTCTAGCCAGTTTTCGCCGACATCCATTCCAACTAATATTGGAACTTTAAGGTTTGGTAGTGCTCCTCTCATGTGTTTTTCTACAAGCTCCTTCATCTCCTCTAGTTCTGGTTTGAAGACATCAAAAACCAATTCATCATGAACTTGCATGATCATTTTGGTTTTAAGTTCTTTTTCTTTCATCTCTCGATGTACATTAATCATGGCAATTTTGATCATATCTGCAGCACTTCCTTGTATCGGAGTATTGATTGCCATCCGTTCCGCATTACTACTGGCTAACCGGTTTCTTGAATTGATATCTCTGAGATATCGCTTTCTTCCCATCAACGTTGTGACATACCCCTTTTCCCGGGCCTTATCCACGGTTGTGTCCATATATTTTTTTAACCCAGAATATGTTTTAAAATATTGTTCTATTAGTTCTTTTGCTTCTCCTCTTTTTATCCCTAATTGCCTGGACAAGTTTGTTGACCCTGCACCATAAATGATACTAAAATTGACCGTTTTAGCATTTCGTCTTTGATCACTTGTTACCTCTTCAATAGGAACATTGTATACACCAGCAGCAGTAGCTTTGTGGATATCATGTCCAGCAATAAAAGCTTTTAACATTTCTTCTTCATTTGCTATTTCTGCAATGAGCCTTAACTCAATTTGAGAATAATCAGCAGCCAAAAGGATATGATCACCATCTCTTGGAACAAAAGCCTTTCTGATTTCCCTGCCGGCTTCATCTTTTATCGGAATGTTTTGAAGGTTTGGGTTTTCAGAACTTAATCTACCCGTTGCAGCTCTTGCCTGATTGAAGGAAGAATGAATTAGGCCGGTTTTAGGGTTGATCAGGTTTGGAAGAGAATCAACATAAGTAGATTTGAGCTTAGAATATTTTCTAAATTTTAAAATATCATTGACGACATCATAGTTTACAGCCAGTTCATTGAGTTTTTCTTCATTTGTAGAATACTGCCCACTGCTTGTTCTGGTCCACCGATAGGGTATTTTTAATCTTTCAAATAAGACTTCTCCTACTTGCTTTGGAGAAGCAATGTTGAAAGGACCTCCAGCTTTCTCATAAATTCCCAGTTCAACTTTTTTTATTTCTTTTCCCAACTTAATGGAATAGTCCTGTAAAAAATCTTTGTCAATTTTAACACCAGCACATTCTATTTCGGCTAGCACATTGATTAGAGGCATCTCAATAGAATCAAAGAGACCTGTCAAATTCTCTTCTTTTAGTTTTGGTTCAAATATCCCTTTTAACTGGTAAGTTATGTCTGCATCTTCTGCGGCATAGTCGGTTACATCAGCAGGCTCTAAATCTGCCATAGATTTTTGTCCTTTACCCCTTTTCCCTATGAGTTCTTCGATTGGAACCATTTTATAGTTCAGATAACTTTCTGCTAGATAATCCAATTTATGTCTGAGCTCTGGTTCAAGAAGATAATGAGCAATCATAGTGTCAAAGAAAGGACCCTCTACATCTATGCCATACCAGAAAAGAATATTCATGTCAAACTTCAAATTTTGACCTATCTTAATAATCTTATCACTTTTGAAAATTGGAATAAAAGGTGCTAGAATTTTTTTTGCTTCTACCTTATCTGTGGGAACTGGGATATAGAAACCTTCCCCCTTTTTAAATGAAAACGCAACTCCCACCAAATCATCATGGTGAACATTTAGCCCTGAAGTTTCAGTATCAAAACAAAATGCACTACATTTTGCTAAATCATTTGCCAAATTTTGGATTTTGTCAGGTGAATCAAGGAGTTCATAATTATGCTTTTGAGACTCTAAAGATTCTTTGGCAATTGCATATTCTGGTTCTGATTTAGGCAATTGAGGTTCAGATAAAGACCTAGGAGGTGTCGCTTTTCCAAACAATGTTCCTTGTTGCACCTTTTTGATAGGCGCGTTGCCATCGTTTAGCACTTGCTGGGCGAGAGTTCTAAATTCTAATTCTTTAAAAATTTCAGTTAAAACCTCTTTATTTATTGGTTCTATTTTTACGGCTTTTGCATCAAAGTTTATAGGCACATCCAAATTAATAGTAGCCAGCACTTTTGACAACCTTCCTTGATCGGCGAACATTTCAACTTTTTCTTTCTGTTTGCCTTTAAGCTGATCTGTATTTGCAAGAATACCCTCCATATCACCATAAAGCTTTAATAGCTTAACAGCTGTCTTTGCTCCTACACCAGGAATTCCAGGAATATTGTCCACGCTATCACCTTGAAGGCCTAGAACATCTATTACTTGATCTACTCTTTCAATATCCCATTTGTCTAATACTTCGGGTATTCCTAGAATGTCAATCCCATTACCCATACGGGCCGGTTTGTACATGAATATATTTTCAGAAACCAATTGAGCATAATCTTTATCGGGGGTAACCATGTAAACAGTAAACCCTTCCTTCTCTGCTTTTTTTGCGATTGTTCCTATTGTATCATCTGCTTCATAATTCGCTACTTCTATAATTGGAATATTGAAACCTTCAACTATTTTCTTTATATAGGGCATAGCTATTGTGATGTCTTCTGGTTGAGCATCTCTGTTGGCTTTGTATTCAGGGTAGATTTCATTTCTAAAGGTTCCCCCTTTAGGATCAAAGGCTACAGCAATATGTGTAGGCTTTTGGTTCTTTAGTATATCCATCAGGGATCTCACAAAACCTGTAATTGCCGAAGTGTTTATGCCTTTAGAATTAATCAAGGGCCTTGATATGAATGCATAATGTGCCCTATATACCAAGGCATGTCCATCAAGAAGAAATAGTTTTTTCATTTCCATTGGACATAGATACTTACTTTTTTAAATGAGATCAAAACCAGACTTGAAAAAAGTTGAAATAAGGGCGAAGTGTTTTTCGAAGAGGCTCCATCCTTCTTTCATTAAATAAATGTTGCATGAAACAAATTGCTGACATATATTTGCGCGCACAAATGAGCAGGGCGATTAGCTCAGTTGGTTCAGAGCACCTGGTTTACACCCAGGGGGTCGGGAGTTCGAGTCTCTCATCGCCCACAAAGAAAGGTCAAGATAGTCTTGGCCTTTTTTTGATTTAAACCTAATAAGAAAAAGAATTAGCCAGAAAAACCTAATCTTTTTACATATCCATAACACCATTTATCACACTTTTTCAGTTGATTAAAGTGTCTATGAGGTCATTATCAATATTCAGTTTCTTAGCAGTCATATTATTTCTTCCTAATATTTTAATAGGACAAGAAGGGTTTTTGTATGAAGATGATATATATGATGCGAATATTAAGAGTGTTAAGTTTCACATAGCGGACTTGCCAACATCAATGCCAATAATAAGTTTGAATTCGCAAAGTCAGTTGATTTTAACTTTTGATGATATGATGGGAGGTGATAGATATTTTGCATACAAAGTAATCCATTGTGACCAGAAATGGAACCCAAGTACAATAAGCGAATTAGACTACCTAGATGGATTCAACGATGAAGAACTTCAGAATGGATATTATTCTCAAGGGACTAGAGTAAACTACTCCAACTATGAACTTGCCATTCCAAACGAGGACACTAGACTAAGAATATCAGGAAACTATCTTCTTGTTGTATATAATGACGATACAAAAGATCCAATTTTAACTAGAAGGTTTATTGTTTCTGAAAACTTGGTCAAAGTTATTCCACAATTTGGGAAACCTGTTGATGTCTTGTTGCTAAAGTCACATCAAGATGTAAGTTTCAAAATAGAACATAGAAACTATGATATCAGAAGACCGTTACAAAATGTAAAGGCAACAATAATCCAAAATGGTCGGTGGGATAATACAATTTCAGATGTCACCCCTAAATTTAATACACCAGGAATAATACATTTTGACAGGACACAAAAACTTGCATTCGAATCTTTCAAAGAGTTCAGAAGCTTCGACATTAGAAGCTCTCGAGGAATCAACACTTCTATTCACAGTATGGATTTGTATGAAGACAGAATTGATGTTTTGTTACAACTAGATAAAACAAGAGCAAGTCAGATTCAATTTGCGGAATCGCTCTTCGGCAATTCAAGGAGAGATATAAATGGAGAATTCATCATTCAGTCATTAGATGCTTATGACAGCTTTACACAAAGTGAATACATGAACGTATTCTTTAACCTTCAACCTAAATACGAACATCCAGACGCCGACGTATATATTTTTGGAAAACTCACAGATTGGAAACTCAAAGACGACTTTCTTTTGGAATATGATTCAGAGAGAGAGGTTTATCGTAGAGGTGTACTCTTAAAGCAAGGTTATTATGATTATATCTATCTACTAGTTGACAGAAGGTCTGGAGAAGTTACAAACGCCTTTGAAGGGAATTGGTATGAAACTGAAAATGACTATTACATCATTATTTATCATCGAGGAATAGGTGACAGGTACGATAGAGTAATTGGGCTAAGAAGTTTCAATTCTTTGACCCGTTAATGACAAGAATACCTCGGAATCAGCATTTAATCTATAACAGCGCTTTTTTGATAGAAATACTTTAGCTAAAAAAAGATATAGACATACTTTTAGCTTTCACAAAAAGATCATCATGAGCAAATCATTGAAAAAACGACTTTTTCAGTTATTTCTATTTGAAATAGTGGCTGTGCTTTTGGGAATGACCACCGGAGCATTTAGTCAAGACAACGAATGGAGCTTAAAGAGATGTTTGGAATATGCCATTGACAATAGTTTGAGCGTGGAACAAGCAAAATATGGAATTGATAATGCTAAAATCAACTCGAAATTGGCAAAAAGCCAGAGATATCCAAGTTTAAGTTTTGGGACCAACGTAGGTCTCAATTTTGGAAGAACCGTAGACCCAACTACAAATGACTTTATTACTACCAACTTTCTTTCAAATGGAGCACAGTTTAATACAGGAGTTACATTATATAATGGAGGAAGTATTAACAACCAAATCCAAAGTGCATTAAATGAGGAGTTGGCTACAAGAGAAGATTTAAATTCTTCAATGATTAATGTGGCTTTTGATATTGCACGAACTTATTTCAATGCTTTGTTGGCTCGTGAAAATGTGCAAAACATAAGAGTACAAA
>MDSX01012247.1_pt1 | contig 33687 bp, 29 predicted proteins | sample 811141 | NCBI WGS metagenome assembly MDSX01 (sample SAMN05326642, study PRJNA326480) | marine metagenome | isolation source: seawater | place: Atlantic Ocean: South East | collected 2010
CGAGCGCGAAAAAAGTCAAGAGACTCGTACTAATTGTAACCCAATATACATAGGTAAAAACGTACATGTCACTAAATGAGCTCTATAGGTTGCAGTCTGGCTTACCATATTGCACATTTGTCTCCCCAGGTTGCTCGACAATGCGATCAGAGCGTTGCGAAATATCAGGAAGCTCAACATCAGCCATATCTGCAACATTTCGAACGCCATTTTGCTTCAGCTCCTTGCGACGGCGCTCGGTTTCTTTCATTTGTTCAAACACGGAGTAAACTTGTTCTTTGGTGACATTATTGTGTTCCTTGTCCATCATGAAGCAGAGGAAGCATGCATCGATGGCTTTGCACATAACAGTAAGCATGAATGAAAGAATTCCCCACCCTATTAAGACTGCATAGAGGGCGACAACAATTTTTCCGAATTTCTCGTTGTACATCTCCAGCCGAGGAATCGATTTTATCGCATCCCAGTCTAAGTGCCGAATCGCTTTCGAAGTCACAGCAACCATGAGTGTACTCCATAGTAACGTAAACATAAGGGATAAAGTACCTAGAAGCCTCGCTGGGAGAAGCCAAATACCAAAGGCACTAAAAAGGTTGTTGCTAACCAAACGATACACGGCAATGCCCGCATCATAGAATCTTTCACCGCTCATTGCACAGCGTATTGTCGTATACTTGGTGAAAAAAATCGTCCACTCATCTACCCAGATGAGAACTGGCGACAACAAGTGACCAATCACCGTACGATGACCCTCTGGGCCACAAATCGCTCGGATCCGCCGAACAATAGTTGTCACTAACGAACCAAAGCACAGTGACCCGAAAGAAGGCCCGAACGCATTCTTTGTCGCATCGATGGTAGTGCCCTTGGAGTTGGTCGCACTTGAATCAGAAAAGTACCAGTGAGCGACAGTACCACCCGTGATGTATGTGCGAATCTCCACGGAAAGGGAGAATGTCCACAGCATGAAAAGATATGTCAGCGCAATGAACGGCGTCGTCCAACTATCGGCCTTCCATACACAGCATGGGGCGTAATATTCTTTCCCATCATCCGCAGTGATAAAGCACTGAGATTTGCCACCATCTACTGGTGCGTCCACGCCTATAAAAGTCAGGGTCTCGTGAGGATTCACCACTGGCTTGCCATGATACACGAAATGGCTTGAGCCGACTATTATGAATGAAACGAGCGCAATCTGTGCAATAACCAATCCAATAGTAACGGTGAAAACGTGTGGATTTTGAGCGAGCGCCTTTCCCGCTGCTTTCATTAGCTTCGCAATGAGCTCAATCTTCTCTCGTCCTCGTTGCGTACCGACGTACATTGATCCGAAGGCCAAGAGAACCAAACAAACAAACCCGCTCACGGTGGCACCTTGGACGAAAAATCCGATCGTAGCCATGGTGATGAGAAGCAGGTAACCAACCAGCACACCCCACGTCATGGTTCTCCCGTGGCGTTGGAACATCCAAAGAATGAATGTCCCCACGAGAAACATGAAAGCGGCGGTCCCGAAAATGACGCTATAAAGTATCCTATTAAGTTTATTTAGCTCACGTGATGCGTTTTGTGTCATAGTACGATTCCTTGACGAGATGAAGTCTGGCATAGTCTCGCCAGTGTTGCAGTGCGCGTGCACGTCCATGAGCTGTGGATCTGTCTTGTTCACAAACTCGTCTAAGTCCCCGCTCGCAAACGCAACCATGAGTATAGCGAACGTAAACGTCGCAAATAGCACGTATATATTTCTCCACGCCGTGTCTCTGCACTCGCGAATCTCACCGACTCGACGAAGTGACTCTATAACGCCGCCGTCACAATTATTATCTTCGGGCGAAGTAACGTTGGTTTCGCCCTCGTCTACTTGGACTTCATCGATCGTCCGAAGAAGACCGACTGTGTCGTCTTCACGCGTGTTGACTGGTACATACAGTGGATCAGATTTCTTCGACATGGCAAGCGCGACGGAGTGTGCTGCCGACGGGATCCCCGCGCACTGTATCCCCGTCGGGACACTGAGACGCTAAACCCTAGCAAAAATAGAGTTTTCAATTCAACGTCCTAAAGAAAGTGCATGAAGTGCGCCGAGGCTTCACATCGCGACGCGACGCGACGCGAATCGACGACGCGACGGCGCGCGCGAACGCGCGCGCGCGCCAAGGCACGAACGCGCTTACGCATGGCGCGCGGACTGAGCCGCGAGCTGGCGAAGGAGAAGGCGCAAAAAAAGCAAGGGAAAAACGCGTCCAAGGGCAACAAGGAGGATTTGACGCCGGCGCGGCGCGCGGAGCGAGACGCGAAGACGCTGCGCGAGAAGACGGCGAGGAAGGAGGCGGAGCGCGCGGCGCGCGCGGCGAGCGGAGAGGCGGGCGCGGCGGCGGTGAAGGCGGAGGAGGCGAAGAAGGCGGCGATGCGGGCGAAACAGAGGGAAAATAAATTGGCGGCGGCGAATCCGTTGTTGGCGAAGAAGCGAGGGTGACGCGCGAGGGCGAGCGCGAGGGAGACGGACGGCGCGAGCGAGACGGCGTGGATCGATGATGGGCGCGGTGAAGAAGGCGGCGAAAAGGGATGATCGATCGGGGACGAGAGGGACGCGCGGATGCGTGGATTTTTTATGTCAGCGCGAGTGTAACGCCAACGCCACAACGAGACGCGCGGAACGATGAAACGCGCGCGCGCGACAACGAAGAACGAGAACGACGAGACGAACGCGACGACGACGACGCGCGCGGCGCTCACGCTCGAGGCGGAAAAGTTACGCGTGGAGGCGGAGAACGCGAGGCTGAAAGCGGAACTCGAGGACGCCGCGAGCGACGCGGCGAAGCGCGCGCGCTCCGCGGAGCGCGCGGAACGGCGCGTCGTCGAGCGCGACGCCACGATACGCGCGCTCGAGCAGCGCATTCGGGAACTCCAGGCCGAACTCAAGGCTTCCGTGGAGCTGAAAGATGAATACGCGCGCGCGCTCGACGCGCGCGTCGGCGAAGTCGACGCGTTGATCCGCGTGGACTCGGACGCGGACGCCAAGACGCTCCGCGAACGCGTCGACGAGGGACTCCTGCGCGCCGCCAACGAGCTCGTGCACGTCAAACGCGAGTGCGAAACGTTTCGCGCGGCGCATCGCCGTCTCGAAAAAGTCATCGAGCTCGTCGATCTCGACGTGTCCCGCGTCAAGGACAACGTCGCGGCGGCTGAAAAGGCGCTCGCCGACAAATCCGACGAGACGCGAGCGCACGCGGAACGCATCGCCGACATGGAGCGCGAGCTCACCGACGGCGTCGCTCTCGTCGCGCGCTGTCGCGAACGCGAGTCCGATCGTGAACGCGAAATATCAGCCCTTCGCAGGGCGCTCGCGGCGTCTCGCGCGCAAACCAGGCGCTTAGAAACCGAATTAGACGCCGCCGCCGTGTAGCTCGCCAGTCGCCCTCGCCATAATTCGCCTCGCGATCGCCATGACGACGAATGCGGCGTCCACGGATTGGTGGACGTCGCTCCAGGAGACCGTCGCGTCGTACGCGCCCGCCTTCGGCACCGCGAGCGCGTCCGGCACCGCGAGCGCGTCCACGACGACGCTCAGCGACGAGGATTATCGCAGGCGCATGATTACGAAGATGGACTCATCCATGCGCACGAAATACGGCCAAGGCGCGACGTATAACTTCAAACTCGTCCTGCGCGGCGACGTGGCGACGGGAAAGTCGACCCTTCTTCGACGCCTGCGCGGAGGGACGTTCGTGGCGGCGTATGAGACGACGAAGGAGATAAAAACGGCGCACGTGAGCTGGCGAGCGAAATCGTGTCCGGAGGACGTCGTGGCGTTGGAGGTTTGGGACGTCGTGGATAAGGCACCGAAGCGAGACGTGAGCGATAATTTGACGCTGGCGAAGAAGGCGAGCGCGGCGGGGAGCGGAGCGCACACATTTCCGTTGGATGCGACGGTGATGGATGTGTATCGAGGCGCGCACGCGTGTTGCGTGTTGGTCGATCCGAGCAAGCGATGGACGTTTGAGTACGCGATGCGAGAGCTTGAGAAGTTACCGAAACACATTCCGAGCGCGTTGATCATGAACTTTAGGGATTATCCGGATGAGAAGCGAGGTTTGAGCGTGGGTGAGGTGGAGGCGGCGTTGGAGGACGCGTTCGGCGATAGGCCGTTTACGCCAGTGGTGATCGAGACGTCGTTGTTGAATTGTTACGGTTTGAGCGCGGTGTCGACGTTTTTGCACGTGCCGTTTCTATGTCTGAAACGCATGACGTTGGAACAGGCGTTGACGCTGAACACGACGGCGACGGTGCAGGCGCAAGAGGCTTTGGAAAAGATTAAAGAATCTTCGTACGACGCGTACACTCGCAAGCTCGGGATTCATCAGCCAACGCCCGAGGAGCAGGAGGCGAAGGAAAAGGCAGAGAACGGTGAGGGGGGTGCGGTGAAAGCACCCGAAGAGAGTTCATTTAGTTGGAGCACGCTGAGCAACATGACGGTCGGGGAAATTCCTCTCGTCGTCGCCGGCGCCGCGCTCTCTTCCACGGCTTCGGCGGTGTCCAACATCGCGCGAAAGACGCCCGCCGAGCTATCGGAAGATTTAGCCAACAATTTGAAAACTTTTGCCACACTCGGCGGCAAGTCCGCCGAATCGGACGGAAAGAACCCGGACGAGCCACAACTCCCCCCGCAGTTTAGCCATCTAGGACCGGGCGGCGTCGAGCGCTCGGCGTTCGGCGGCCGAGACATCGCCGACGAGGACAAAGCCGCGATCGAGGCCATGGTGCAAAAGAAGGGTGGCGGCGATGACCATTGGCTCGACGACGACGAGGAGGGTGGTGATGATGAGAACGATGGGTACGAGGACGACGAGGACGCGGGACGCGACGTCGCGATGAAGATGGACGGATGGGATGACGAAGACGACGACGACAGCGACGGCGAAGTCGACGCGGAATCGCCCGCACACTTTATTCGTCAGATTAGCAAAGACGATCCTTTTTTCGGGAAGTCGGACGAGAAACCGAAGAACGGAAACGGGAAATCAAAACCGCCGACGTCGCCGTCCGCAGTCGATCTCGATCCCGAGCGTCTCGCCGCTGCGTTCGACGCGACGCCGAGCGCGGATGAGTACGAAAAAGTTGAAGATCCGCTCGGATTGGCGCTCGCGCGCTCGGCGACGATGAGCTCGAGCGAGATGCTCTCGGGTAGCGAGGGTAAGAAGAAGAAGAAGGAAAAAAAGGCAAAAAAGGAAAAGAAAGAGAAAAAGGGTGAAAAAAGCGCGAGTAAGTCAAAGTCTGGCAAATCTATGCGTGACTGGGACGAAAGCGACTAAAATGATGTTGTAATTCTATTCTCAATACTTCTAAGTCTACTGCACGACGCAACGCGACGACGAAGAGTCCACGCCAACAAAAGTTTCATCCACATCGTATCGTTGAGGGGTGAAATACGATTCGCGATTCACGTACCACACCACCGAGAAACGATCGCCACTGTATCCGCGAACCCAGTGCACGGATCTGCCGTCGAATCTCGCCAAACGCTCGCGCGTATCAATCATCCAGCGCGTCTTTCCGTCCTTGCTTTCTACGCATAACTCACCACCACCGGTAAAAGTGCCGAAAGACATCGAGTACTGATGAGATTTGTCATCCTTGTCCAAGTGCGCCGAGGAGATGAAATTTTTCGTTATCGCTAGGCTATCGTAGGGGAACGTCTCGTCGACGGTTCGCATCAATCTCTCGCACGCATCCTTGAGTTTGGCGTACGGATCATTCGGCGACAATTCACGCTTCAAAACTATGTAGCCATCACTTTTCACGCCGCGGCGATGCGAACGCGCCGGCCACTTCGATCGAAGGAGTTCATCCTTCAAGCGCTGCGTCGCGGCGCTGTCCACCGCGACGCCTCGAAGGTTGACGTACGACGCCGCCTCGTTCGACGCCACCGCTTCATCGATGAGAGCTGCGTGTGTCATGCCGCGCGCCAGCGCGCGCTGTTCCAAGTCTTTTGCCGTCCACGCCATGAAAATCTCTCTCGCGGGCGGGTGCTCTCCGGGAGGCAACGCGCGAGCGGGAGGAGCAACTGCCGCCGGCGCAGCTTTCGCATCATTCGTCTTGTTCTTATACGCCGCGGGCCTCGCCTTCAGTACGCTCGTGACTCCATCTTTCAACGTCACACTCACTTCATTCATAGCCGCCTGGAGCACGCGCGCCTCATCCGCGTCTCTGCACTGTAAAAACGCAAACGCTTTCCACTCTCCATTGACTTTATAACCCCTACGCTTTATGAACTTCACCTGCGGCTGTGGCAAGTCTGAGTTATGCGGCATCGCGTGCCAGATGACCTGGCGCACCCCTTTCATCGTGCCCGCGCTCCCGGACAGTCCACCGAGCCATAAATCAGCCGCCGGGTCGCCCGCCGTCCCGCTCGAGTCGCCGCCTCGCGCTCTCAGTTCCTTCCGTATCGCCGCGCGCTTCCTGCGCCTTTCGTTCAGCGCCCGCACCTCTTCCTTCGTCATGTCCCTTTCCTTCTTGTGGCTCCTTCCGCTGCTCGCGTACGCGAGCGTCGGACCGTCCTCCCCGCGCGCCCTGGCGTCGAACGCCCTCGCCACCGACGTCTTGTGGACGCCCGCGCGCGCGCCCATCGACGACGTCGACGCATCGTCGGCATCGTCGATCGCGCGACACGGTCCGTCGCGCCTGAGATGACGGAACAGCGCGTTTCTCGACGCGAACGCCGTCCCGCACGTCGCGCACGACGCCATGCGAAGAGTGCGGCGAGTCGCCGAGCGGAACGCTCAAGTCACCTCACGCGCCGTTCGAATCCTCCGTCGGCGCGACGTTTTCATCGCACTCACTAAACTCGACCTTGCGTCTTTTCTTCTTCGCGGACGTCGCTCGCACCGCCTCCGCGAACGTCTTCTTCGTCGTCGCGTCGCCGTCGTCGAGCGCCGCCGCGCGCGCGCGCTCCGCGTCCAACTCCGCCGCGATCTCCGCCATCCGTCGCACGTCTGAGTCGTACTTCATTAAATCCACAGATTCCAAGCACTCGCGATCGCGCTTTTTCGTTCCGCTTCGCGATGCGTTCTTCGGCGTGACGTTGCGCTTCGGCGTCGTCGAATATTTGGACGGGACGCCGCGCGGCGTCGTCGCGAAGTCCTTCGCGTCCATCATCTCCCCTCGGCGCTCGGAGTTCGTGATCCAGAGCGGTGACACGACCTTGACCTTGGACGCGAGCTTCATCTCGGCCAGTTTGCGGTGCAGCGCGACGCCTCGCGCGGCGTCCGCGGCGCGAAAGATGACGTGCGTGGTCGTTGGACAAATGTTCACCGTGACTTTCGCGCCCTTCGCGACGAGTTTCGCGCGAAACGGCGCGCTGGCGTCGACGTTACCGGTGAGCGTGACGTCGACGTAGGCGCTGACGCCGTCGAAGATCGGACGCATCGGAAGATCGGGGCGGGGTTTGCGGAACCGCGACGGGAGGGGGACTGACTGTTCGTATTCATCGCGCGAGCGCTAGGCGCGAATGTGGGCGTTAGTTGCCGACGAATAAGTACTCGTACGCGATGAGATGCAAGAGCACGAGGTAGGAACCGATGATGAATCGCCTGTGACGCAGAACGCTCTCGAGCCTGCGGTTGAGCGGACGCTTGTACGCGAGCGGCGTCAAAGTTTCGGCGCCGACGACGGCGTTGGCGACGGTCGGGGTGGCGACACCGGTGACGGCACCGCGTTTTTCCATCGTCGAACGCCACGCGAGGTCGGTGAATCGTCGAGTGAGAGAATCGATCTCTTCGTTCTTCTTCAGCACGAGCGCTTCGCTCTCGGCGAGTCGGCGAGAGAGCGAAGCCAAGGACGCGTTCGCGGGCGACGACGCGGAGCTGTCGCGGGCGCGTTCGGCCGCCAAGGCGGCGAGTTCACGGCGCGTCTCTTCGAGAGCGCTCTCGGCTTCTTTCGCGCGCTGTTCCGCGGCTAGGACATCCGCAGCCGTGCTGGTTTCGCTCGAAGCGCCGCCATCCGCGCGCAAGTTGTTCATCTGCGTCTCGTACGCCTCCCTCGCCGCAGACGCCTGCGCCATGGCGGCTTGCGCGCGTTCTTTCCACACGCTCTCTGACGCGCGCGCTGCGAGCGCACTTTCGGTGGCATCGCTCGATTTCAGCCGATCGATTTCGTCTTGCGCCTCGCGAAGCGCGTGTCTCGCTTGCGCGAGCTCCGTCTCGATTCTCTTGACGTCGGCGCGATCGACGGTTGACTCACCCTGCGCGCTCTGCGTCACGGCTGCAATTTTACCTTCGTACTCTTCCTGTTTCGCTGCGAACGCTTCCGTGAGATGCGCCAAGCGTCCGTTCGCTGCGCGGTTCTCTTCGCTCAACTTTTCCAGCTCGGCTTCGAGCGTCGTCACTCGCGCCTCCGCCTCCGCTCGCGCGTGTACGCTCGCTACGTGCTCACTCTCCGCTTGCGCCCGAGCACTCGCCGCGAGCTCTCTCTCTTCAACAGCTGCCCTCTTCGCCGCCTCCGCCGCGAGTTTCTCCGCATTCGCCGCCGCCGTCGCGTTCGCCGTCTCGCTTCGCAAATCGTTCAACGCGAGCGTCAATTTTTCATTCTCCTCCACCGCCTTGGCGATGCGCAACCGCATCCGAGCCGCCTTCGACGTCTTTCTCGACTTCCCCCCGCGCCCGATGGACCCACCGCTGTCCTCTCGATCGCTTCCATCGCTCCCGTCGTCGCTCTCGTCGTCGCTCTCGTCGCTCGACGCCTCCGCCGCGTCCAACTTCTCCCTCAGCGCCTCGTTCTCCGCCTTAAAACTCTCCAACTCCGCCCGCAACACCGCGACTTTCGTCTCCAGCGCCTTCTCGTTCCCTCCCGTCGCCTCCGCGTCCTCCCGCGCGTTCGCACCGCTCGCTCGACGCGCGTCCTCCAACAATTTCGCCAACGCCTCGCGCTCCTTCTCGATCGTTTTCCCCTTCTTCACCGCCCCCCTGAGCTTCTCCCGCAGCTCCGCCACGCGCGCGCGCTCTTCCTCGAGCGCCGCGTTCGCTCGCGCGCGCTCGTCGTCGCTCGCGCGCGACGCCATCGCGGCTCGAAGTGCCGCGTCGGCGCCTTCGCGTCCACACTTCGCGACGATGCGTCGCCTCCCGATCGTCGACGACGCCACGCGCGCGCGCACGCGGTGCGCGATGTGCTGGGGGACGCTTCACCGCGCGTGTCTGCCGTCGACGTGCGCGCACGCGACGTGCGAGGCGTGCTTCAAGGCGAGAGAACCCGACGCGAGCTGCGCCGTGTGCGGAGAGAAATATCTCGCGCGCGGCGCGCCGGGCGCGTTCGCGCGCGACGCGGCGCGCGACGCGGAGTGCGAGCGGGTGTACGGCGATGCGCGCGAGGCGTACGACGCGGAGGAGGATCGGCGGGCGCTGCGGACGCTGAAGGAATGTTTTGGGTACGAGACGTCGACGGCGTTCGCGGCGCGCGACGGCGACGAAGACGAAGACGAAGACGAAGACAAAGACGCGGCGACGCGAACGGAGACGGTGGACGAGGACGATGGGGCGTACGAGATAGAGTTTAGGGACGTCGCGGCGGCGCGGCAGACGTCGGGTGAGCCGGATGAGACGCGGGCTCGGTTACCCGTGGAGTTCGCGTCGGCGCCGAAGACGGCGAAGGTGGAGGCGCTGCGGAGGTTCGTCGAAGAGCAGGGCAGAGGGAAGTACGCGCTTTGCGACGAACACGGTCGTTATCGGTGGTCGCGCGCGCACGGGTCGGACAAAGATTCCGTTTTAGATCCAACGAAGACGTTGGAAGATTTTTTCGAGCCGCAGCTCCGTCGCGGAGAGCCCATAGTGGCGTGGTTCGTTTCGTTTCGTGAGTGAGTTGTTTCTGTGAGTGAACTGTTTCGTGGCGTGGTTCGTTTCGAAGAAGCGGGTCGGCGACTAGGCCACTGCTCGGTCGAAGATCGGAGGGTGCGCGGAGACGGATTCGGTAAAGTCGGGCTGGTGTACATCACGAGATACAATGGCGGATTACGAGCATGTGTACGCGGCGAAGAGTTCGGCGCAGCCGTGCTGGAGCTGAGACATAACGACGCGCGTGATGGCAACGATGCAGACATCACGGCGGTTCTTTCTCTTTTTGCTCATGTGCTGCGTCACGCGCGCGCGCGCCGATTTGACAACTGAGAGCACGTTTGAGCGCGTCGAGAGAGACGGAACTGGAGGGGAAAGTGTGGTGGAATTGAAGGGAAAGTTCCGGATTAGAAACGACGGCGCGAATGACGTGAACCTCGCCGGGCAAGCCCTGATGTTGCGATTCCCAGGATATGTTCGCGTGAAGAACGACGATGATCCAGCACAGTCGACGTTGACGAGAGCGCTCCCGCGCGACTGGATCTTCGAGTGTTTCTGGTCTTACGTCGAAGGGCGATACAACGGGACGAACGTGTGTCCCTCGATCGATTTCGTCGTTTCGTCGAATGCGGTGGAGGTACGATTCGTGAACACCTTGATTTTATGTCCAGGATGCACGCTGAGGGGGGACTCGTCGTACACGTCCTTCGTTCTTAAGCATCGTGCGTATTTCCCCATCTTTGAAAATGGCGACATGCTCAAATCGATGGGCATGCGAACGTTTTTCGACGCACCGCCACCGCCGCCGCCTCGAGGCAGGCGGGTGTGTTTCCCTCGCGAAGTTGATTTTTCATTTAAAGTGTCAAGCTCCCCGAGCCGTTTCGCGGCGGATGACGAGTCGGCGTCCTCAGACGACGCCGTCGTGCCGTTGGGCACGGCGGGCTTCGACGCGTTCTTACGCGTCTTCTTAGACGTGCGCAATCGACAATCTTTCGATTACGACATGTCTTCAGTCGTCATCGTCGTCCCCTTTGATTGGAAAATCTCTCCGAGCGAGAGCTCGGGCAAAATTCAGCAAACGCCGGATGATTTCTTCGCGCGATGCCACGGGCAAGGCACGACGCTGTGCGACGTCGCTTACGTACTCAAGGAATCGTCGGGATTCCAAATTCGATTCAATCCAGGATTCACCCTCTGCCCTGGATGCTCGCTGCGAGGCAAAGGTCCACAAGGCGCCGCATTCGAACTGTACTCGCCATTTCTTTTTCCGCTCGACATAGAAAGCGTTCGAGGCGCGTCGGCGTTTTGCGACGACGCCCAACTGTAAAATCCAACTGTACAACGCCCGCGCGTCCGCACATTCCAGCGTCCATGATCGACGTCGACGACCCCGTCGTGCGCAAACACGTCGAAGAGAAAGCGCGCCTGCGCGAGCGCGCCGCCCGCGCGTCGTCGCGCGCGTCGTCCTCGCGCAGCGCTGGCGGCGCTTCGGGACAGCGCGAGGTTCAACGCTGGATAAAACTCGACTTGGGGCGCCCCGTCCCGGCGACGCACGACCCGTGGGCCGAGGGCGACGCGTTCGAACTGACGTTTTCGTGCGAATCGGGCGGCGCGACGTCGGTCAGCGTGGGCGCGCTGAAAGCGGCGAACGGCGGTCGCTGGAGCGCGTTCGGGACGAGTTGGCACTGCGTCACCGGGTGGAGTCGACTGGGCTTGGATTTTCGAGGCGTGGCGCTGGAAGTCGCGTTGGAGTGCGCGTTCGGCGAACGCGACGTCGGTGGTTGGCGGTGTTTGTACCAGACGAGTGCGGATGGGTACACGGTTGGCGTGGACGCGCGCGACTGCGAAGGCGCGTTTCTCGCCGTTACGGACGCCGACGGCGCGATGCTTTCGCGCGACCACGGTGGACCCAGGCTCGTGTTTCCCGCGTTGTACGGCTGGAAGAGCGCGAAGTATTTATCTCGAATCGAGCTCAAGACGTCGTACGAGAATGGGTTTTGGGAAAACTTGGGGTGTCACGCTCGCGGTCGATGGCGCTACGATGAGCGATGGAAGCCGGGGACGTCCGCGCGAGTGTGGAACGTATTGGCGTGGATCACGGATCGATACTACATCGGTGGTGAACGGGTGTGGATATGGGTCATGGTGTACGGCGGGCGGGCGTTGGGGATGGTCGCGTCTCTGTTCGCCAAGAAGAATAGGGTAGACTAAAAAATAGGCAGAGCGGCGCTTCGCTCGTGTAATGCAACTCACTCACAGTTCGGTGTGAGCGTCGAGCGACGCGATCTCGTCGACGATGGCGAGGAACAACGAAGAACTGTCCTGCACGTCCTGCCCGAGTTCCCATATCATCACCCCGCCGAATCCCATTCGTCGAGCCAAGCGGACTTTTTTTCGAACGACGCCGACGGAGTCGAACGCCCAATCTCCGACTACATTTTGATCTTTGTCGAGATTCTCTGAACTCGCAAACTCGCGACGAATCTCCTCGTACGTTTTCGCTTCGCCCGTTCGCATTGAGCGAGCGTAAAACGGTATCCCGACCGTGAATTTACTGACGTCGTCGAACTCGCGCTTGACGTACTCCATCAAACTCTCCACGAAACTCATCGCGGCGTGTCCGCGCGGATCGCGCGAGTCGTACGCCATGATGTGCACGTAGTCCACGTATTTCATCAAATCAAACTTCACCATCGCCTCGAACGTCGCAACCGTCGGATGAATCGCGAAACTCAAGCGCTTGCGCTCGCCTTCCATCTCGTCAAGCGCGTCACGCGTCGCGCGCAGCAGCTCCCCGAACGCCATCCAATCGCTCTCGCGCGCCGGGTACTCCCAATCGTACGACACTCCATCGAACGCGTGCGTCTCCACCGCGCGCTTCACCGCCGCCACGAGGGCGGTGGGAGACTCCGCCGCCGCTCCGAATCCGTCGCTTCGGCCGCCGCCGCCGACCACCAAATCGCTCGCGCAGTCACCGTCCTCGTCCGTCTTCTTCCACACCCCATCCAGGCCGTCCAGCGCGCGACCAGACGACGACGGCGCGGCGGAGAACGCCAGCACGCGCGCACCGCGCGCGCACGCTCGCGCGGCGGCGGTCGCGGGTCGGTAATCTGGAAGGTACCCGTGCACAGAAAACGTCTTCGCGGCGACCGCGCCGTGCGAACGGGACGCGAGAGCCGCGAGCGCGAGGACGAACGCGCGCAGACGCATATCTTTTCGCGGCGACGCGCGACGAGGGGAGACTCGCGAGGGGAGATCTGCGGCGAAGGCGCGCGGCGCGGCGTAAACTGTCGCGTAAACTAACTTCTTCGGTTACAACCGACGAACTCTGAAAATGTCGTGATCACTCGAAAGTCGAACTAGAAGGCGAGCGCGATCAGGTAGCGTCCATGGCGTCGACTTCACCGTCGGCGAGTCGCTTGGCGGCCGCGCGCGCGGGCTCGGCGATGTCCTCGGGCACGCGGACGAACTCGCCGTCGCTCGAGTCGCAAATCCAGCTCAACTCGCACTCAAACTCCTTGTCTTTCACGTCGTGCGTGGCGTACACGATGCGCGCCAACTCTTTCACCGCCTCCGCGCACGTGATTTCACTAAAATTTAACTTTTCAACCTCCGTCTTCGCCGCGCTTTTCCCCTTACCGACGCACGCGCCCTTCATCTTCGCGCACTCGCCGTTTTGCTCGAGGAGATACAAGTGATAGCCGTCGAAATCCTTCCCCGCCAGCACGCTCGAGCACCCGAACGGGCGCACGCTCCAGTACAGCGTGAACAGATGATAATAATGCGCCATGCGATCGGCCAGAACTTTCGCCGGGATCGCGTCGCCGTAAAACGACTTGTACTGCGCGCACTCCGCTCGCGCGCGGTCTCGCACCGCCTTCAAATCCGGGTTATACCCACTCCCGCCCATTCCCGCGTGTCGCGCCACCGCGCACACGCGTCGATTCGTCCCCGGCGTGTGCAATTTACTCGGCACGAGCTTCTCGCACGCGATGACGCATCCGTCCGCGCACCGCACCCCCACGGTCAACCCGCCGTTGTCCACCGCCTTCCCCGCGTACTCCACCTGGAACACGCGTCCGTCGGGCGAGTACGTCGTCGTGCTCAGGTCGTATCCCGAGCCGATCCCGCTCATCGCGCGCGCCTCGCGCCGCCCTCACCGCCGTCGCGCGGCGGTTTCGTTCAGATTCGATCGCGCGCCGGCTCGACGACCTCGATCGTTCGTCGTCGCGCGTCGCGAACGCGCGTCGTCGGGAACCGGCGCGCGGCGCGCGCGACGACGCGTTCGCGCGACCCGCGAATCGCGCGACGCGTCGCTCGTCGACGCTCGGCGCGTGGCGTCGCGCAGTGCGGCGAATCCGCGGCAGATCGCCGCGCGCGCGATGCGTTCGACGCGTTCGCGCGTCGACGCGCGGTTCGCGACGCGCGGGCGCGGACGCGCGCGGACGCGCTTGAACGCGAGCGCGGAGCCGGCGCGCACGCGCGCGTTCGACCCGACGCGGGCGAAGGATCTGAAGCTGCTCGGCGCGAAGGAAAATCTGTTGGATGCGATCGAAAGAAACGACGCCCAGAGGATCGACGCGGCGATCGACGAGTGCGGTGCGCTGTACGACGGCGAACGACGCTCGCCCGCGACGTCGCGGGCGCTGCGCGGGCGATGGCGCCTGGTGCACTCGAAGCAAGCGGCGAACGCGAATCCGTTTCAGATTTTGTTTCAAGGCGCGGCGAAAAACTATCAAACGTTCGACGAGGACGACGGCGTGCGGAACGCGGTGGAGTTGGGAATGCTCAGGATCGAAGCGTTCGCGACGAGCGAGAACGCGGGAGCGGTGCGGACGAACATCGAGATTCGCACGGTGGACGTGAGTTTCGGCGGTCGAAGATTGAAGACGTTTGAGCTGAATCCGAAACCGGGCGCGGGTCGAGGCTGGGTGGAACAGCGGTTCTTGGATGAGGAAGTGCGAATTAGCGTCGGGAATAAGGGGAGCGTGTTCGTGCACGTCAAGGACGACGAAGGAGAATCGGCGAAGGAGGCGAAGGAAACGACCGACGCGGCGACGACGACGACGAGCGCGTTGGCGCGCGTCGAGCGCCGCGCGGACGAGGACGAGGACTAAATTTGATCATCGTTCGTGTAATACATACAGTAGCGCGCATTGCTTACTCGACGTTTCACCCGTGAAACCTCGGATCGGAGCTCGACACGGGCGCGCGCGGATCGGCCGATTGCGCGGGCGCCTGCGCGATGTCTTGCGTCGTCGCCTTGCTCGCCGCGCCGTATCGCTTGGCGTACGGCAGCTCTCGCTCGCCAGCCTCCAACGCCGCGACGTTGCTCTCCAACACCTCGCGCGGAAACTTACCGACGATGAATCCCTCGCTCTCACCCGCGGCGTCCAAAAACTCCAAATGCGGTATCCCATCCACCCCGTACGCGTCCATCTCGTCGCTCCACTTCGCGTTGTCGATGTTCAACATCACAAAGTTCACCGCCTTCCCGTGCGCCGTCTCCACCGCGTACACCGTCGGCGCCGATTCCTTGCACACCTCGCACCAATCCGCGTAAAACTCCAACACCGTCGGCCTCCCATTCCTCAGCGCGTCGTCCAGCGGCGTCGACGCTCGCTCCAACTTGGCCAAATTCGCCGTCGCCGCGTTCGCCGCGCCGCCGTTTCCCGAATCTCCCACCGTCGTCGTCGCCGTCAGCGCGAACGACGCCGCGCCGACCGCGAATCCCGCCAGCGCGATCGCGCGTCCGCGTCGCCGCGTCGCGTCGTTCTCCGCCTCGAGCGCTCCGCGCGCGTCGCCGTTTCCGTCCGCGTCGTTCGCGCGCACCGCGCATCCGCGTCTCATTCGTCGCGGTCGTCGCGCCGTCGCGACGCCGCGCGCTTCGGCGACGCGCGAGGACGTCGCTCGCATCGCGATGTATCGCCCGAGCGCGCGCCGACGCGCGTCGCGACTGCGATCACCGACCGTCGCGCGATGACGCGACTCGATGGCGCGCGCGACGCCCTCGACGCGCGTCGGCGCGCTCGCGCGCGTCGCCGCGCGCGCGTGCGCGAAGACGGCGTGCGTCGGCGCGGGCGCGGGCCTCGGCGCGATCGCGGGCGCGGTGCTCGGCGCGCGCGCGCGGCGAGGCGCGATCGCGGGCGCGGCGCGAGGCGCGCTCGCGGGCGCGCGCGCGCTGCTCGAGACGCTCGACGACGCGCGCGACGCGCACTATCGCGTGTTCACGGACGAACGAGGACGATTGAGGGTTGTGGAGACGTCGATACCGCGAGCGATGCGGTTCGGCGACGTCGTGCGCGCGATGCTGGAGCTGGAGTCGACGTACGAGGCGCTGGAGGCGGGCGCGGGCGCGGAGACGCGAGGCGCGAGCGCGAACGTTCTCGCGCGATTGCCGAGACGAGAGTACAGAGGGACGACGATGACGACGCGGGTGTGCGCGGTGTGTCTGGAGACGTTCGTGGACGGGGAAGTGGTGAAGCGGGCGTCGTCGACGTGTTCGCACGAGTTTCACGACGCGTGCATCGACGCGTGGCTCGCGCGACGGGATTGTTGTCCGATGTGTCGAACGCGCGCGGAGGCGCCGACGGGACGGGTGGAATTTGAAATCGATTGACGACGACGCTCGATGACGTCGTCGACTTTGACGACGAATGGGTGTTTCTCTGTACAGTACCGTAGTGTAACTTTGACGCGACGACGATCGCGATGTAATGGACGACGCAAACGCGCGCGCCGACGCGGCGCGCCACTTCAAGACGCACGCTCTGACGACAGCGCGCGAACGAAAACCGACGAACGCGCGCTCGCACCGAAATCATGTCGCAACCCGAAGAGAGCCAACCGATGGATTCGCAACCGACGCCGTCGCAAGGCGCCGTCACCCTTCCCGAATACGCCGCGCCAGAGTGGTTGAACTCCGCGGGCGCGAGTCAGCGCGGGTTCTTCATCACGCGACAAGGCGCGAGCGAAATCGCGCTCGCGAGCGATGAAGCGCAGAAAATCATCGAAAGCGCGGCGCCGGAGTGGAAGAAAGGACACGGCAAGGACGACGCGAAGCCGTACGAGAGCGCGAAGATTGTTTTGTTGCCCGACGTCGACAACGCGGCGTACGTCGCTTTGGAACCGAGCGATTGTTCGACGGATGTCGGCGCGTTGGCGACGTGGATCGTCGAACAATTGGGCGAAGGCGCGAAATTCTTGCAACGTCCAACGCACATCAGCCGCATGATTCCCGTCGAGGGCATTTCGGGTGAGCTGGATCTCGTCGCGCTCGCCGCAAACGTCTTGCCGAAACATTTCGACGCCATCCGTCGTCGCGGTTTGCGATCGGCGACGTACGAGGTGATTTACGAGGAGTTGCATCCATCCGTGCACTTGTTTCCGAGCATCGTGAACGCGGCGATCGGGGACTGTCTGCCGGAAGGATACGAGATCGATCTCAAAAAGCCTTCGCACTCGATCATTTGCGTCGTCGCCGGCGCGACGGCGTTCATGTCCGTCGTCGAGCACTATCGCGAAAAGTCGAAGCACTTCGCGTTGCACAAAGCGTTGAGTGCGGCGGCGTGAGTTCTCGCCCGCGGGACGGCGAAAGCGTCGTCAATCAAGACCATGATGACTACCGATACAAATCTTTCAATACAACAGAATCAAATCAAAGAATACAAAGAATGAATCGCTCCGCGCTCACGGCTGGGCGCTGAAATCGCTTCGACTCGACGTTCGCCGAGGCCGTCGCGGTTTGTTCAGATCGAGCGAAAGTCGACGACTTAATACCGTCAGCGACACGAATCCTAAACCTATGACCACGAAAGGCCAAACATCTCGCCCGGGCGTGCCCGGTTTCATCGCCACCATCATTGCCACCAAGGAACCGCCGATGAGAGGCGCCACGCCTCGAGCGGCGTTGCCAAAGGTTCCGCTAAAGCCATTCACCGCGCCCAGCGTGTCCCTGGGTGAGGCGTTGTTCAAAATCAGCGAACTCCCGCCCATGATGATCGGACCGCTCATCCCACGCGCGAGACCGAGGCAAACGACGGCGACCCATGTCCACGCCTTGGACTTTTTCGCCGCGACGTGCGCGATCGGATGCAGCGGAAACGCCACGGCGTTCACCAGCAACGCGTACGTCAACAGCGTCACGATGCCGTACGCGCGACAGAGTCTGGTGAACAGAAACACTTGAAACAGTAAAATAACGCACCCCATCACGGTGCCGAACGCACCGATTTCCAGCGAAGTCCAACCCAAACCGCCGTTCGCGACGGACGTCGCCATCCAAAGCGGCGTCATCTCCGCCCCGCACAAGACGACGGCGGTGCACCCCACCTGCGACGCGATCGCCGCGCGCACGTTCACGTCGCGCCACCACACGACCTCGTCCTCTATACTTTCCACAGCCTTCTTCGTCGCCGCCGCCACGTCCGCGTCCACCGCCGTCGTCTCCGCCGCGGCGTCGTCTTCGCTCGCATCCGGAAGCAGCTCCAATTCCACGACGACCTCGACGTCGTCTCTGTTTCGATGCTTATCGATCTGCATCCACCCCCTCGCGTACGCCATCAACGTCGGCGCCGCGAGCGCCGCGATCCATATGTTGCTCAAAAAGAACGGACGTCGCCTCAAAAACGTCGGGCACCGCGCGCCTCGCTCGCCCTCGAACGCCTTCCAATTTTCGCACGGCTCGCTCAACGCCGCCGCCAACGCCGGCGCCAGCGCGCTCGCCACCCCGTACGCCACCCCCGTCGTCGCGAACGCTCTCGCCACGTTCGTCTCGTCGCTCACCAGCGCCAACGCCGGTTTCTGCATCACCACCATCCCGTCCGCCAGCCCCTGGCACGCGCGCGCCGCGAACGCGCCGCTCGTCGTCCTCGCCATCGCGAACGCCGCCGTCGCGATCGCGTGCGCCACGCCGCTCGCGCATATCGCGCGTTCGAACCCTCGCGCGTCGCCCAGCCGTCCCCACGCCAGCGACGACGCCCCGCTCGCGAGCGGTTTCGTCGCCGTGAGCGCGCCGGCGACGAGCGCGCGCGAAGCCTCGCTCGCCTCGGGCCGCAGCGCGCGCGCCGCGAAGTACGCCGTGCTGAACAGCGCCGTCGTCCCGGCGATGGAGAGCATCGAGAACATCTGCACGACGGCGATCGTGCGCCAGTCCAGCGGCGTCTCGTCCGCGGGCGCGCGCGCGAATTCGAACGCGCGACGACGCGTCATGGCGCGACGACGCGAACGCGAATCTGCGCGCGTCTCGTCTCGTCCGCGGGCGCGCGCGCGAATTCGAAGATTCGCAGACGCGTCGTGGAGTGACGACGCGAACGCGAATCGCGACGCCGCGCATCGCGACGCGACGAACGAAACGCGATGCGGCGCGGCGAGACGATCGCGACGCGCGCGTTCGACGCGCGACGCGCGATTCGAGCGCGCGCCGACGCGACGCGCGATTCGAGCGCGCGAATTCGTAATCATCGATCGCGTCGTCGGCGCGCGCGTCGTGGACGTCTCGATGGACGCGCGGGCGCGCGCGACGCGCGAGCGCGCGCCGAGGCGACGCCGGAGACGTCGGGGATCGATTCGGACGACGGCGCGCGGACGCGCGGGACGGCGGGCGCGACGCGGGGGCTGCTGGCGAGCTTTTTAGCCATGCGGCGCGGGTCGAGATTCGCGCACCAAGAATTCTGCGCGCGGTGCGCGAGGGCGCATCGCGAGCGCGGCGTCTCGGTGACGGACGCGAGGCTGGAGAGCGCGATGATGGGGCTGTCGAGCGCGATGAAGTTCGGGACGAGCGAACAGGACGCGTTCGCGAGCGCGGTGGCGATGGTGACGCTGACGCTGTATCGGTTCGATCGAATCGAAGCCGAGGGCGGGGAGGCGGAGGGAGAGGGAGAGGGAGAGGGAGAGGGAAGGTTGAGCGCGCGGACGTTGGAGGAGGCGAGAAAGCGCGTGGAAGAGGATAAGGAGGCGATGGGGATGTTGAAGTACATCGAGATGACGAATAAGAACGCGGATGAGGGGTACACGCTTCGCAGGATGGAGCTCGAGCGACGATTCGCGAGCGGGGGCGAAAAGCGAACGCCGACCCCGGGCGAGTCCATCATGCGGATGAATTGCAAGCTCACGCTGTTGACGAGGGAGATGATAGAACTCGAACGCGGGATCACGCACGCGAGAAGAGGGCTGGAGGCGATGGAGGACGTCGACGCGACGGTGGACGAGACTGAAATTATTGAAATCGAGGCGCAACAGCAGTTGGCGTTGGCGTGGTGCACGAGAGAGCGCACGCCCGCGCGAGAGCTCGCGGCGGACATGCTCGTCGCGTTTTTCAGCGTCTTGACGAACCATCCAGTGGGGTACCGCGAGTTCGTTCGCGCGGCGCGAAGCGCGTACGAGGCTGGGATCTCTGCGGATGAAATCACGGGCGCGCTCGACGCCCCGGAATTCGACGTCGAGGGCACGCAGCGAGGGATGTTCGGTCGCGCCGCAGACGCGCCAAAGATCTTCGCCGGCTTAGTCACGACAGCGTACGTGACGTTCGAGGCCGAAGGCTTGCCTCTGCCTGCCGCTGCGAAAGGGGATGAAGATTTATTCGCCTACGCCTCGCATCCGCGCGCATCGGACGAAGACGCCGAGTTCCAGCGACCGACAGACGAAGACACGAGACGCGCCCGCGCGCGAGGTTTGCGAAAGGCTGTCGAAGGTTGGATGGCGATGGATCGCGACGAGCTCGCGAACGAAGTTAGCGCGTCGCTATCGATCGACGAATCGATCGACGACGACGCGGCGCAGCCTTTCGCGGGATCGACGACGACGAAATCGACGGCCCCGGGCGACGGCTCTTTCGCCGTCGTCCGCGATGAGGCGTTTGGTGCTTCCTCCATAACACTCGTCACGCTACGACACCAGCGTAACATCGTGAGTTTCGTGCGAAACGATCTCGCCGTCCAAGGCGCTTAGCCGCCGCGGTGTAACAACGAGATTTCCGAGGTCCCGACGCGAACCCAACTTCTAACCGCAAACCACCGCGCTCGGCCGACAATGGCGGCGACGGTCCCGTTCGAAACGATCGATGAGTTCATCAACGCGCTCGCGAAGATTGAACTGATTCATCGACTCATAGCGAAACACGACGCGGATGACAGAGAAACGCTGGCGCCCGGCGACGATTTCTACCTTACCCCGACGAGCATTCAACGCGTGTCGCCGCGCCATAACAGATACGAATTGCTTTTCACATCCTACAAAGTGCGACAACCGCACCGCGACGCCGTGGACCAGCTGGGCTATCTCGGCGCCGACATCAAACTCGGTTTCGACGCCGTTCGCGGCACGCAGAGCGCGAGTCTGTGCGAAGACAACAAATCGGACCGGGACATCAACGATGCATTCTACGACAAGTGCGTGAAACGCGCGAGCGAAGTTCTCGGCGTCGAGCATCCGAGCGAATGGCTCTCGAAGTACTGCGAATTCGTCGCCAACCATTGGCCAAAGTTACCGTATCGTTGAGTCTCCGCGCGCGCGCTTCCTTCGTACATAGATTACACACAGACTACGCATCACAGACTACACACATCACAGGCCCGCCTCGCGTCGCAGTTCCTCGAGGGCTCGCTTGGCGTACGAGCACGTCGCGTCCACGTGTCGCGCGAGCGCCACCTTGTAGCGATCCTCGCGCGTCCGGCCCGGAAGCTCGCCGAAAATCTTGCGCGCGACGACGAACTCCACGCACCCTCGCACCGCCTTCTTCCCCAATCCGCGTCCTCGAAGCGCTTCCGGCGTCCACGTGTGTTCCACCACGAACGTCTCGCTCGTCGAGCTGCATTCTCCCGACGCGTACGCGAAGCTCAGTCCTCGCTCGTCGGGCGCCGGGTCGACGCGCGACGCCACGGCTGACAAAATCTCGATCTCAGCGCTCTTCGGCGCGACCGAAAGCGCGCACGCGCGCGCGTGATCGAGTTTCCGCCAACTTCCGTCGTCGTCCCGCGCCGACGGCGCGCACCGACACGCCATCGCGCGATCGAGGTCGAGCGGTTCGTTGAGGACGCTGACGCACCAGTACGCGTCCGAGCCGTCGCCGCCCGCGGTGGGCGACCACGCGCTGTGGGCGCGATCGAAAAGGTCGGCGTCCTCGTCGGGCATGGGCGTCGAGGCGCGTCGAAGGACGCGCGCGCTCGATCCGCGCGCGGCGCTGTGGGGCGCGTCGCGTCTTCACACGTCGCCGCCGCGAACATGTCGATCCCCGATCGACCGCGCGCGCGCGGTCTCGCGTCGGCGCGGACGATACTGTTCGTCGTTTGCGCGTTCGCGATCGCGCGCGCCGCGCGCGTGGACGCTTCGGCGACGCACGCGCGGCGCGCGATGTCGTCAACACCATCGTCCGAAGCGTCCGTCGACGACGCCAAACTCCGCGCGGACTTCGCGCTGGAGGACTCCGCGCGCGCGGTGGACGTCATCGTGTACGAGGGTCCGGCGTACGACGGGTGCTGCCCGCTCGCCGGGAAGAACGAGGTCGAAGGCGGCGAGGAGATGCTCGCGTGCTGCTCGAGCGGAGGATGTTGTCCGAGCACCGAGCCCGGCGGCGGGTTCGGGAAACATTTAGCGTGCTGCGAGAGTAAACAAGGGAGCGAGGAGCACAATAGAGCGCGATCAAGGGTGTGGTACTCCGGGCCGTCGTACGATGGGTGCTGTCCGAACGCCGATGGGAATGATTTGGCGTGTTGCGGCGCGAGCGCGGGGTGCTGTCCCGCGGACGGCGGTCGAAGGCACTCGTGTTGTCCAGATCTTCCGGTCGTACCGGCGGTCGCGCAAGGGCAGGACGAATACGAGTACGAAGACGCAGTCGATGATGGTGAGGAGCGCGAAGAGTGGGGACGATCGACGTACGACTCACAAGGTTTAGACGGCGAGGGCGAGTCGTGGACCAAGGGCGGTCGCGCCGGTCTGGAGGAATACTCTGACGTAGAGGACACATCAGTGGATGAGAATAGCTCGTCCACGATGTACTTACAACTAGCGGCGTGCGTGTGTGTGGTGGTGTGGGCCTCGGCGTTAGCCGCGGGGACGTTTTACGCATCGACGGATGGGCGCCGGGACGACGCACAAGAACACTTGCGGTTGATTTAGAATTTTTAGCTTGTCAGAATAGTGAATTAAAGCGTGATGAATTACATTTCTCCTAACGAGTGCAAAATGTGATTTTTAAGCGGTTTGAGCGACGGCGACTTCCACAGCCGCGCGGCTCGCGACGAGGTTTCTGTCGCCGTAGACGTCGTCGATGCGAGAGGTTTGCGGCCAGAACTTGTGAGAGCGAGTCCATTCAACCGGGAACGCACCGAGATCGCGCGGGTACGGGCGGTTCCACTCCTTCGCGGTGACGACCTCCGCGGTGTGCGGGGCGTTCTTGAGAACGTTGTTCTCGCGGTCCACCTTACCGTCCTCAATGTCGCGGATTTCACCACGAATCGCGATGAGAGCGTCGCAGAATCGATCGAGCTCCGCCTTGGACTCGGACTCGGTCGGCTCAATCATCAACGTACCGGCGACCGGCCAAGACATCGTCGGCGAGTGGAAACCATAATCCATCAAGCGCTTCGCGATGTCCGCGACTTCGACGCCGGTGGCATCCTTGATCGGGCGCATGTCGAGGATGAACTCGTGCGCGCACGTGTCGTTCTTGCCGCTGAAGAGCACCGGGTAGTAATCCTCCAAGCGCTTGGACATGTAGTTGGCGTTCAAGATGGCGCGCTTAGACGCGTTCGCCAAACCTTCGGAACCCATCATAGCGATGTAAGAGAAGGAAATCGGTAAAATGAGCGCGGATCCGTACGGGGCAGCCGCGACGACACCGAAGGGCTTGTCCCCGCCGACGGCGACGGCACCATCCTTCATGGACGGGTGATCCGGCATGAAGGGCGCCAAGTGCGCCTTGACACCGATCGGGCCCATACCCGGGCCACCACCACCGTGCGGAATGCAGAAAGTCTTGTGCAAGTTCAAGTGGCACACATCCGCACCAATGAAACCCGGAGAAGTCAAACCGACTTGGGCGTTCATGTTGGCGCCGTCCATGTACACTTGACCGCCGTGTTGGTGAATGACTTCGCAAATTTCCTTGATGTCTTCCTCGTAGACACCGTGCGTCGACGGGTACGTAACCATGAGAGCCGCCAAGTTCGCGGAGTGCTTTTCGGCCGCAGCCTTGAGCTCGGCGACGTTGATGTTACCCTTGGCGTCGGTGCCAATGACGACGATCTTCATGCCGCACATCGCGGCGGACGCCGGGTTGGTACCGTGCGCGGAAACCGGGATGATGCACACGTCACGGTGGTGGTCACCGCGAGATTGGTGGTAGGCACGGATACCCATCAAACCAGCGTACTCACCAGACGCACCAGAGTTCGGCTGGAGGGACATGGCGTCGAAGCCGGTGATCTCGCAGAGTTGCTTTTCGAGACCGCGGAACATCTCTTGGTAACCAAGCGTTTGATCTTTCGGCGCGAACGGGTGAATGTTCGCAAGCTCCGGCCACGTGATCGGAATCATTTCAGTCGTTGCGTTGAGCTTCATCGTGCAAGAGCCGAGAGCGATCATGGAGTGAACCAAGGAGAGATCCTTCTCTTCCAAGCGCTTGAGGTAGCGCACCATCTCGTGTTCACTGTGGTACTGGTTGAACACCGGGTGGGTCATGAATTCAGACTTACGCGCCATCGGCATGGTCGTGTTCACAGACGGCGCAACTTGCGCGACGGTGGGCGCGGCAGCGCCACCGGCGAACACCTTGAAGAGAGCGTCGACGTCGGCGATTTCTGTGGTTTCGTCAAACGCCAAGGAGACGTGGTCGGCGTCCATCTTGCGAATGTTGATGCCAGCGGACGCGCACGCCTTGACGATGGCATCCGCGCCACTCGGGCACTTCAGCGTGACGGTGTCGAAGAACTCCGGGGTGGTGTTCTTGAAGCCAAGCTTTTCGGCACCGGCGGCGAAGACGGCGGCAAAGTCGTGCGAGCGCTTGGCGATTTGCTTCAAGCCCTCCGGACCGTGGTAAACACCGTACATGGCAGCTATGTTGGCCAACAACGCTTGCGCGGTGCAAATGTTCGAAGTCGCCTTGTCACGACGGATGTGTTGCTCGCGCGTTTGCATCGCCATGCGAAGCGCCGGCTTGCCTTCGGCGTCGATGGACTCGCCGATGATGCGGCCCGGCATCAAACGCTTGCAGTCGTGCGTCGTCGCCAAGAAGGCAGCGTGCGGACCACCGTAGCCCATGGGCACGCCGAATCGCTGAGATGAACCGATGACGATGTCAGCACCCCATTCACCCGGAGGTTGTAACATGGTGAGCGACAACAAGTCGGCGGCGGCGACGACGCGAATGCCGTTGGCTTGCGCCTGGGACACGATGGGCTTGTAGTCGATGATCGAACCATCCGTGGCCGGGTATTGCACGAGAACGCCGCAGACATCCTTCGCGGTGTAATCGAAAGAGTTCTCATCGCCCACGACGGCTTCGAGACCCAAACCTTCGGCGCGCGTCTGCACCACCGCGATGGTTTGCGGGTGGCACTTGTTCGACACGTAGAACTTCGGCTTCTTACCGCGGTTCAACGCAGAGCACATCGTCATCGCCTCCGCCGCAGCCGTGCCTTCGTCCAACAACGACGAGTTAGACAGCGGCATGCCGGTCAAGTCGGTAATCATCGTTTGAAAGTTCAACAACGATTCCAGGCGTCCTTGCGACGCCTCCGCCTGGTACGGCGTGTACTGCGTGTACCACCCCGGATTTTCCAAAATGTTACGCAAAATCACCGTCGGCACGTGCGTGCCGTGATACCCGGTCCCGATGTAGTTCTTAAAAACCTTATTCTTGCTCGCCATGTTCTTCATCATCGTCAAGAATTCGCTCTCCGTGAGCGGCTGCGTGTACTCGCCCATGTCCATCGTCTTCTTCAGGCGAATATTTTCCGGCACCGTCGCGTCGATCAGCGCGTCGATGTCCTTGAACCCGATCGCCGCGCACATCTCCGCCACTTCTTGCGTCGTTCCGGAGTTATGTCGTCGCTCGAACGTGTCCAGCGGCTTCAGCGCTTCGGTCGAGACCGCCCGCGCGCCGGATGCGATGAGCGACGTCATCCCCCCTCTCGCGCGCGCCGTCGTCGCGGCGACGCCCGCGCTGCGTCGCGCGATCGCCGCGCGCGCGCCGTGGGCGTACGCGCGACCGTTCGCGAGCGCTCGAGCGCCCGCGGGCGCGCCGATCGCGCTCGTGACGGACGGCGACGCGGCGACGGGCGCCGATCCCCCCTGGAGGCGCGCGATGCGCGTCAACGCATCGCTCGCGCGACGACGAAACATCGCGCGCGGGCGGTTTTGAGCGCGCGAGAGCGCGTGCGAAGCGGTCGGCGCGTGCGAGGCGCTCGAGCGTGCGTCGCGGCGACAGGCGCGCGCGAATGCCGTGCGACGCGCGTCGCGACGAGTGGATAATCTTTTTCCAGGGGTGACTCGAGGGGTGACTCGCGACGGTTCGTGACTCAAGAAAGCGATCCGATCCCCGACGGTTGGCGGTCGACCGGGTCTGGACGCGTTTTGGCGCTGCTCCGCGTTTTGGCGCTGTTCTAATCAAAAGAGGCTAAAGCGCGTCACGCGACGTCGATCGGAACGCCGTCGAGCTTGGCTTGTAAGATGCGATCGACGAGAGATGGATTGGCGCGACCGCCGCTGGCCTTGAGACACGCGCCGACGAAGAAACCCTTGAGCTTGGTTTTGCCGGCGCGATACTGCTCGAGCTGCCCGGCGTTGGCTTCGAGGACGCCGTCGACCAAGGCTTCGATCTCGCGCGGGTCGGAAACTTGGGACAAGCCGCGGTCGGCGACGAGTTTTTTCGCGCTTCCGCCTTTTTCTAAGAGCTCGGGGAGGAGATCTTTGCCGATTTTACCGCTGATTTCTCCGGCGTCGATCATGGCGCAAAACTCGCCGAGCGCCTCGGGCGAGAGCGGGAGCTGGGAAACATTTTCCATCTTTGAGTTCTTCAGGTGGGCCATGATGTCTCCCGTGAGCCAGTTGGCGACTTGTTTCGCCGATGGTTTCGCGCTCGAGCTCAGCGCGGCGTCGAAATACGTCACGAGCTCTTTGTCCTCGACGAGCACTTGCACGTCGGCGGGCGGCAAGCCGAGCGCGGCGTATCGCGCGCGAACCATCGACGGCAGCTCGGGCATGGACGCCACGACGTTCGAGATGAACTCTTCCGATAGCCTCAGCTTGGGGATGTCCGGTTCTGGGAAGTAGCGATAATCCGCCAAGCCTTCCTTCTTGCGCATGGCGACGGTTTTCTGCGCGGCCTCGTCCCACGTGCGCGTCTCTTGCACGATTTCATCGCCTCGCCCTGATCGAATGAGCTCCTCTTGGCGCGCGATCTCGTAGTCGATCGCGCGCGCCATCGCGTTGAACGAGTTCATGTTCTTCACCTCGACTTTGGTGCCGAATCGCTCGCGACCCACCGGTCGGATGCTCACGTTGACGTCGTTTCGCATCGACCCTCGGGACATGTCCCCGTCGCACGCATCCAAAAACCGCACTATTCGTCGCAATTCCGAACCGTACGCCGCGACCTCGCGTCCTGTGCGCAAATCGGGCTCGGTGACGATCTCCAGCAGCGCCACGCCCGCTCGATTAAAGTCGGCGTACGAGTACTTTTTCCCATCCTCGCCCTTCGCGTGCGTCAATTTTCCCGCATCTTCCTCCAAGTGCGCGCGCGTGATCCCCACCCGCTTCACCTCTCCGCCGTCTTCCACTGGTAAAACCACGTCGATGGATCCGTCGTAACACAGCGGCTCGTCAAACTGCGAAATCTGATACCCTTTCGGCAAATCCGGGTAAAAGTACTGCTTACGATCGAACTTGCTCGTCCTTCGTATCTTCGCCCCGAGCGCGGTCCCGATCGCGATCCCCTTCTTCACCACCGCCGAGTTCAGCACCGGAAGCGTCCCCGGATGTCCCATGCACGTCGGACACACCCTCGTGTTCGGTTCCGCGCCGTACTCGTACGCGCACCGACAAAACGCCTTCGTCCTCGAGTTCAGCTGCACGTGCGTCTCGATCCCGATCACCGCCTCGAACCTCGTCTCCGGCGTGATCTCGATGTCCGCCTTTCCCTCGTCGTTCTCCACGCGCACGCTCGCCGCGCGCGCGCGTCGCGCGCCCTCGCGTCGCGCGCCCTCGCGCGTCCCCGTCCCCGGGCGTCGTCCTCGTCGTCGCGTCGTCGACGCGCTCGCCGCGCGCGATCGCGCCGCGCGCGACGCGACCGGGGACGCGACCGTCATCGACGTCGTTCCGCGCGCGCGCGCCGCCGTCGCGTCGCGCGCGTCGAGCTCTCGCGTCGCGCGCGCGCGCAAACCCTCTCGTGGGCACTTTTGTATGGGCAAACAGTGAGACGGCTATGTCCCGGAGCCAATGCGTCGCGCGCGATGGCGCGGCGCCGCACACGCCGTCGCGCGATGGCGACGACGGCGCCGATGGCGCGCGCGATCCGCGGCGTCGCGCCGCGCGCGCGCGCGACGCGCGCGGCGTCGGCGACGCGCGCGACGACGACGACGACGCGACGCGGCGGCGCGCGAGCGGTGCGTTTGAACGCGCGAGACGCTTCGAGGACGCGCGCGTCGACGACGCGCGCGGACGCGCGCGAGGGAGGAGGGAAAAAGACGCGCGAACGATCGACGCGCTCGAACGCGGACGCCGAGGACGGCGCGCGCGGACGCGGCGGCGCGGAAACGGCGATCGCGGACGACGCGCGAGGCGTTTGAACGCGCGGGACGGGACGCGTCGACGAAACAGAGATCGCGGAGACTGACGACGCGCGGAATCGAACAGGTGCGGACGGTGGTGCGCGCCGCGGCGGGCGAAGACTTGTTCTCGCGAGGAAACTTCCGACCGGGAGCGACGTCGGGGGTGTTTAACGAGATGGCGAACTCGAGGTTCGGCGCGCGCGACGACGAGCACGAAGATCAAGGCGGTGAGGCGGTGCTGCGCCGTCGGTTGAAGGTGTTTTCGGGAACGGCGCACACGTCGCTGAGTGAGGAGATTGCGAATTATTTAGGGATAGAGCTCGGGAAGTCGACGATTAAGCGTTTCGCCGACGGGGAGATTTACGTTCAAATAAAAGAGTCGATTCGCGGTTGCGACGTCTTCATCGTCCAGCCCACGTGTCCGCCGACGAACGACAGCTTGATGGAGTTGTTGGTGATGATTGATGCGTGCAGACGCGCGTCTTGCCGATCGATCACGACTGTGATTCCGTACTTTGGTTACGCGCGCGCCGACCGAAGGACGTCTGGACGCGAATCCATCGCCGCTAAGCTCGTCGCCAACTTGCTCACCGAGGCGGGCGCGACGCGATGCGTGTTGATGGATATTCACTCGTTGCAAACGATCGGGTACTACGACATTCCCGTCGATCACATTTACGGCGAGTCGGTCATCTTGGACTATCTCACGTCGAAGGACTTTCATCCAGACGACATCGTCATCGTCTCTCCGGATGTCGGTGGCGTCCCGCGCGCTCGCGCGTTCGCGAAAAAGCTCAACGATGCGCCGTTGGCCATCATCGATAAGCGACGCACCGGTCATAACAAGGCACAAGTGATGAACTTGATTGGCGAAGTCGATGGCAAAATCGCCGTGCTCCTCGACGACATGATTGACACCGGAGGTACCTTGCTCGCGGGCGCCGAGCTGTTGCGCGAACGTGGCGCGCGTGAGGTCTACGCGTGCGCGACGCACGCGGTGTTTTCCCCACCCGCTGTTGATCGACTTTCCAACAGTGCGTTCACCGAAGTCATCGTCACGAATTCCATTCCGCACACGCCGGAGCGCGATTTCCCGCAGCTCACGGTTTTGAGCGTCGGTAACCTTCTGGGAGAGACGATCTGGCGGGTACACAACGACTTTCGCGTTGGGAACTCTACCCTAAGCTAGGCGGCGGGAGCTCGTCTGTTTTCTCCCGGGAAAACAGACTCTGAACATCGTACGTCGACGTCCCTCTTGTTCAACACGACGCGCGCCGCGAGGACGTGGCCGTTTTGACCTTTGTTGACAAAAGTAAACATAGCATCAGCCGAGTACAGTTTTGTTTTGTAACGCAAATTGTTCTACTCAAAGTCTGCGGACCAAGGATTTATGGAAAGTTTGGTACTCATTATTACACGCTCTCACTCGACGCAAAAAAAACTCGCAAAAGCAGATGCGGCGCTCCCGTCGCGCGTTGGCGATCCGGTCGTGAAATCGCCAGCGCGCGATGGCACAGAACGCGCGCACGCTGCATCTCTCTGTCTACTGCGTGGGCGGGCACGCGGCGATCACTGCATCCGTCATCGACTCATAGAACCGCTTCGCGTGCACGTCCTCCGGATCCGACGGAGGGTTCGACCCGCACAAATAATCCACCACCGTGGTGATCACCGTCCTATCTTCACACTTGCACTTTTTCACGCACTCGTCATCATGCGCATAATGCTTGAAATCAGCGCACACGAGCGACGTGTCGTTGTGATCCACCTTGGCCGCCAGCGTATCGCGCTTCTTGCACGTGTCCGTGCACCCGAGGTGGTCCAGCGAGTCGACGATCACCTCTCGCACCTTATCCGCGCTCGTTTGCCCTTGACCCAACGATATGACGTCCACGACGTCACTCCCGACGTCTCCGCGTCGCGTCCGCGCGACCGCGCCCGCGCCGAGGAGCAGCGCGAACGTCAGCGCGCCCGCCAACCAACGCGTCGTCGCGTTTCGCGACGCCGCGCGCGCGTCCTCTGCCGCGCGCGCGCGCTGGAGCGGCGCGGCGCCGTACGCGGTGTCGTTCATCGTCGACTCGCGCGCGCGTCGCCGGTCGTCGCCGTCGCGATCTGCCGCGCGCGTCGGCGCCGACGCGTAACACAACACCCTCCGTAACCGGTTTTCCCCGCCGGCACTGAAGCGCGCGCGGTGCGGCCGAGTCGGCGACGGCGATGATGACGGACGCGAGACGCGGTACGATCGCCGCGGTCGCCGCGGTCGCGCTCTTCGCCGGCGCCGCGGTCGTCGCGCGCGGTCGTGACATCGGCGGACACGCGACGGCGACGCGGAACTACATGCCGCCGAAGCCGAAGCGAAACCCCGGCAGGTCCACGCCGCTGACGTACACGCTGCACCTCGGATGCGAGTCCGATGATCTCATCGCCAAGCATCCGACTTTTTTTAACGGCGAGTACCGGGACATCGTCGAGGCGCGGATCGTGCATCACAACTACGACGTCAACAGCGGCAAAGGGACGGCGTCCTTCTTCGAGTGGGACCACGGGTTGGTGATGGAGGAAGTGAACTTGCAAACGGGAGACTTGAAAACGTTCGTGCTGACGACGAATAAAATCAACTACGAGTACGGGTTCGCGTTGAAGAACAGGGCTGGGAAGGTTTTGTACGAAATCGGAAAGGTGCGCGAGTCGCCTCTGGAGGGCGACTGCGTTTACAACTTCGGCGGGTACAGAAACCGCGTGATCACGACCGACTGGAGACGATCGACGGACCTCGGGTTCATCGATGCCACTTTCGGGCGATGCGCCGCGAACTGCATGCCGGGGGATCCGGCGAATCCTTGGGATTGGGACGAGGAAGCGAAGAGAAAGGGCTCAAACATGATGAAGAAGTATCCACCGACTGGGCTCAACGGCCAATTCCTCATGTACGGCGTAAACAACGGTGATATTTGCACCATGAACCTTCACACACAGCGAGGGGACTGCGACGACATCCTCACACACTTCGATCCGAGACCAAAGACGAACAGTTTCATCACAGATAACCAACGCTGCGATGTTTGGCAAGGGCAATACGAAACCTTGCCGTGGATGACGGCCGAGATGGGTTCAGTGCAAGAAAACGACAACACGAGATGGAAATTCACGTTCCAGTACCACACAGACGGTTTGAACATTTTGCTCAACGACGAGTTCTACCACAAGTACGCGTGGGACGCACAAGACGGCGGCTACAACACGATCAGTTACATCCAAATCGAGTTTCTTCAAGACAAGCACTATCGTCAAGGCGTGACATTTCACGACCCAGAGTCGAGCGAACCGGACCGATCGGGCACGCACGGCTGCACGCTCCTGGCGCTCATGCCTCCGAGAACACCACTCGGCGCCGCCGCCTTCGAGCAGCCGTGACCGTCGTCCTCGAACGACGTCTAATCGCGACGCCTTGATTTTTGTATGTAACGCACAAAGAAGACTTTTGTCCACCCGCGGCGCGACTTCACGCGGCGACGCGCGGGAATGCCTCGCGTTCCCGACGCCGTGTCCTACGTCGGGCGAAACGTCAGCGACTGCGGGTACTGCGCGTCGCCCGACGCGTCCGTGAGCGACGGCGCCGTCGCGCACGGGCTGTCGACGAAGAGGTACGGCGAATTGATTGACGACGGCTGGAGACGCAGCGGAACGTGGATTTACAAGCCCGTGATCGACGTCTCGTGCTGCGCGCAGCACACGATTCGCGTCAGCGTGGACGCGTTCAGGCCGTCCAAAAAGCAGCGGCAGGTGCTGCGCAGATTGGACGCGTATCTGCGGCGCGAGAGAGATGAGGGAAGCGACGGCGGCGACGAGGACGGTGCGCGAGCGGCGCGAAAGTTGGAGATAACGACGGCGCGTTCGACGTTCGTGCGCGAGGAATTTGAATTGTGGAAAAAGTATCAAGCCGCCGTGCACGGAGACGAGGCGTCGGAACTCAAGGAAGCGAGTTTTAGAAGATTTTTAGTGGACTCGCCCTTCGTCGAGGACGAGACGCCGAACGAGACGTCTGCGCCGAGCATCGGACTCGGCGCGTTTCATCAGCAGTACAGGATCGATGGGAAGCTCGTCGCCGTGGGTGTGGTCGACATTTTGCCGAAAGGTTTGAGTTCGAAGTACTTTTTCTGGGACCCCGAGTACGCGAAGTTGAGTCTGGGCAAAGTCAGCGCGCTGAAAGAAATTGAGTTCGTCGCGGACGAGCGACGTCGACGGCCAGAGGCGACGCGAGAGTTTGAGTTCTACTACATGGGGTATTACATTCACGATTGTCAAAAGATGAAATATAAAGCGGACTACGCGCCGAGCGAGCTGCGGTGCTCGACGACGAATCGATGGGTTCCCGTCGACGACGCCGACGTTCAGAAGAAGCTCGACGCTCGCGAACACTGTCGGCTGAGCGACGAAGCAGCCTTGCCGCGCGAGTGTTGCGAACCATTGAAGTCCATGGTAGGTCTAGCGCTTCGCGGCCAGCTCGTGAGCGTTACCACGTTGGGTGATTTGCCCGGTTTACTCGAAAGCATCGGCGTGAACTTGGGCTCCAGCCGCGGCGTGCGTCGATTCGCGGACGAGCAAGCCGAGTGGTGCGAGCGGAGCGGGCGAGCGGGGATGACCATCATGAATTTAGTCGACATTGAACGGAATTTACTCGCTTACGAAGATAGCGACGAAGTAGACGAGCATTCGGATGATGAACTAGCAGGTATAGCATAGCTTAGATGAAAGAATGAATCGCTTGATTTTACAACAAAGCTCGCCGCCCATTACTGTTAAACATTTTCGCTGTTGTCTCGCGCCGTCGCCGTCGCCGTTCGTTTCGCCGCCGAGAGCGTGAACGGTATTTTCGCGGGAAACGATGTGTTCGCCATCGCCACCGGTTGTTTCGTCGTCATGGCGACCGCGATTGCGGACTCGCGTTCTTCTTCGAGTCTTTCGAATTCGCCCACGCAGTGAATCTGTTTCAACTCCTCGCGATTGTTTCGCTCGCGCAAGATGCTCATACCGTTGAAAATAACCAAAAGAGCTGTTCCAACGTCTACCGCGATCGCTTGCCACAAGCCCGTGTA
>MDSX01063640.1_pt1 | contig 33612 bp, 29 predicted proteins | sample 811141 | NCBI WGS metagenome assembly MDSX01 (sample SAMN05326642, study PRJNA326480) | marine metagenome | isolation source: seawater | place: Atlantic Ocean: South East | collected 2010
ATCAGCATCTTCAATAGATGATTCGAGTGCATCGATAATGCCGTCACCATCGGTATCGGTAGCGCTATAAATATTGCCAATTTCAGCCTGGTCACCTTTACCGTCACCATCTGAATCTGAGTTCAGAGGATCAGTTCCAAGAGCTGATTCGTCGGTATCATTCACACCGTCATTATCATCGTCCTGGTCCAGATTATTAGGTACCCCATCGCCGTCGGTGTCAGTGCCGGCATCGTTCGGATTCAGAGGATCAGTACCCGCTGCAACTTCGGTTTCATTGTTGATACCGTCGTTGTCAGAGTCATTGGTAGGGTCGTTATTCGCGTCGTCCAGCTCATCCGACACGCCATCGTTATCCGCATCATTGTTAGCTGATTCGAGCGCGTCGATGACGCCGTCACCGTCAGTATCCGTGGTACCTTCAGCGCCGTCATTTTTGCCGTCGCCGTCAGAATCGGCATTCAGCGGATCTGTGCCGTTGGTCGCTTCGTCTGCATCCGATACACCATCGTTGTCGTCGTCGGTATCGATGTTATCTGGCGTTCCGTCACCGTCGGTGTCAGTACCTACATCATTTGGATCAAGCGGATCTGTGCCTGCAGCGACTTCGGTCTCATTATTGATACCGTCGTTGTCGGAATCGTTCGTCGGATCATTGTTCGCTGCATCCTGTTCATCAGATACACCGTCGTTATCAGCATCATTATTCGCAGATTCGAGCGCGTCGATGATACCGTCACCATCAGTATCGGTAGTGCCTTCGGCGCCGTCATTTTTGCCGTCTCCGTCAGAGTCAGCATTCAGAGGATCGGTACCATTAGTTGCTTCGTCAGCATCGGATACACCGTCATTGTCATCGTCGGTGTCGATATTATCTGGCGTGCCGTCACCGTCGGTGTCAGTACCCGCATCGTTTGGATTCAGAGGATCAGTACCCGCAGCAACTTCGGTCTCGTTATTGATACCGTCGTTGTCCGAATCGTTGGTCGGATCGTTGTTGGCAGCGTCCAGTTCATCCGACACGCCGTCGTTATCTACATCGTTATTGGCAGATTCCAGCGCATCGATGATGCCGTCACCATCAGTATCCGTGGTGCCTTCAGCGCCGTCGTTTTTGCCGTCGCCGTCGGAGTCAGCATTCAGTGGATCAGTGCCATTGGTCGCTTCATCAGCATCCGATACACCGTCGTTATCATCGTCAGTATCGATGTTATCAGGGGTGCCGTCACCGTCGGTATCAGTACCAACACTGTTCGGATCGAGTGGATCTGTACCTGCCGCAACTTCAGTCTCGTTGTTAATACCATCGTTGTCAGAGTCGTTGGTTGGGTCGTTGTTGGCAGCGTCCAGTTCATCAGAAACGCCGTCGTTATCTGCGTCATTGTTTGCAGATTCGAGCGCATCAATGATGCCATCACCATCAGTATCTGTAGTGCCTTCAACGCCATCATTTTTACCGTCGCCATCGGAGTCAGCATTCAGTGGATCAGTGCCGTTCGTCGACTCATCAGCATCAGAAACGCCGTCATTGTCATCATCAGTGTCGAACGCATCTGCAATGCCATCGCCGTCGGTATCTGTTGGCGTGCTGTTGGGGTCAAGAGGATCAGTACCTAGCTGAGTCTCCTGGATATTGCTGACGCCATCGTTATCAGAGTCGTTGGCTGGATCATTATTCGCCGCATCCTGATGATCCATTACACCGTCACTATCAGTGTCGGTGGTGTTGGATTCGAGTGCATCAATGGTACCGTCGTTGTCGGTATCGGTCGGAGAAGCAACACTACCGACTTCGGTCAGGTCGTCGATACCATCGTTATCAGAATCGGTATCAAGAGGATCAGTACCCAACAGACCTTCGTTATCGTCGCTCAGGCCATCGTTATCGTCGTCGGTATCAGCATTATTTCCTACACCATCACCGTCGGTATCGACAGTTTCATTCGGATCAAGAGGGAATGCATCCTGGAGATCTGGCACACCATCATTATCGTCGTCAGTATCGGCATTGTTACCGATACCATCGCCATCGGTATCTACCGATTCGTTCGGATCATTTGGAAACGCATCGTATGGGTCCAGTACACCATCGCCATCAGAGTCGACAGTTACCGCCACAGTAAAGTAATCGCCTGAATTCAGAGCCACGCCATTGATAATACCTGTGGTCTTGTTGATCTCACCGACCTCAAGCGCTCCTGACGTAAAGTCAGAGTTAGTACTTTTACGAACAAGGTAGAGGCGCGCACTGGCTGGCAGGCCAGATGGAATGGCGAATTGCATTGAAACGGTTTGATTAAAGCTGCTCTTCTGAACCAACCATTCGCGTCCAATACGATAGGAATATGGTGCACTGATTTCTGAAGTCTGAAGACTGTAGGCGCCTGCATTGCGCCCCACGAGGAAGTAACTTCGATCTGCTGCAATGCCTGCTGTACGTGCAGATGCGGAGTTAGCTGATGTGAAATCGTTCTGTGTTGCCAGAGTCAGACGCGTGCTTTTGACTGAACGGGAAACTTTCTGGTTAAGAGTCGCTGCGTCGTCACGACCAAGGCCAAACACCGCATCCTGGAAGTTAGCATCCAGTGAGTCGTTCCAGACGGTTGCGCCTGTACTGTTAACGTAGTTGCCCGCGAGATCGATGCCGTATTTAACAGCAAGATAGGAGTTAATTCTTTGAGCTTCTGCGGAGGATATGGCACGCGTGAACCAGATGACCTCCATAATGTCGCCCTGGAAGGCATCGCCGCTATCTTTGCGCCCATAGCCAACCAAGAGATTGTCGCCACGGGTTACAGAGGCAAAGTCTGAATTGTACACGTAATCCGCGCCATTCATCCCCAGTGTAAATGTACGGTTCTGGCTACCGCCAATAATCGCCGAGCCCAAGACATTTTGCGACAAAGGAACCGGGGTCGGGAACTCTACATTGATATCACTGCCTGAAGATCGCTCTGGTCGCAGTAGGAACTTACCCGCGCCGCTATTGCCGGTGCCCTGCAACGAATAACCGGGCTCACCCGCATAGTCCGTAGTGCTATCGAGGCCGGTGATACGCCCTGAATTTCCGCTGACGTAAGAGCTTGTGCGAGTTACCGTAAAGATTGAAAGCGGAGTTTCTCTTTCTCCGCCCTGAACAATATTGGTGCGGTTGTTTCGGAAATGGCGGCTACTGGTGTAGCCAGTAGTGTATGGATGGAAATTATGAGCGGCATTGGCCCCTGACACAGACCAGGAACCCACAGCGTCGATATCGCGCCCATTCCCGGAGCGGTCAGCCCAGGCATCGTTAATGTTGCCCGCATCATCTGACTTCAACCAGAGCGCAGAACCACTTACACCGCCTGGCGCTGCGAGAGTGATACTGGATACAGATATAGCTGCCCATGAGGCTACGAGAGCCAGGCCCTTAGAAAATTTCATACGATCGCTCCATACCGAACCAGCTCGTCAGAATGAGAACCAGCTCACAATCCATTCAGATAGTTTTGCGGGATTCTATCGGCTGTGATACCCACCAGCAATACGCCTTAAGAGGGATATCCGGCCTAAGAGCCACAAAAACACTCCGAAAGGGCCAGTTATTGGCCAATTAGTGTCATGAGGCGATACTAATGAACATGTGTCTGTTTCACAAGATGTAACAAGAAGTCACACTGTGACATTTACGCATAAACGACAAAAGCCGCACTTCGCGGCCTTTAAACGGGAATTTAAGGGAGAATTGTCAGTTCTGTCAGTGGCTGTTCCGAAGCGCTTCTTCTACATCTATCCCAAGGATCAGGATGCCCTTTCTCCTCCCCAGGGTGTCTGTAATTGTCCAACTCACCTTCACCTGAAACTTTCTCGATGACTCATCGTAGCGAATACCATCAATATGATAATCAGAGGATGGATTGCTGATAAGCGCTTTCCATGCTGCTTCATCGGCTTGATAGTAATCGGTGGTTATATCACTCTGAGCGACATTCAGACCGGCACTTCCAACAAGAATAGCCTCAGTAATCAAACCGTTACTGAGCTCCTTCACGGATCTGAGGTAGGCTGACGTCGGTCTGCTGATAATCTCACTGATCAATGGCTGTTCCGCTGCAGAAACCTCATGGCGCCATTGCACATCAAGCGCATCAATGACATCAGCAGCCAGCGCTTTTTGCATCTGATTGGAGTCATCTAAAGCTGTAAGAAGCTTGTTGTCATCGATGATGGTTCTGATCCTTTTCGAAACAACGGAGAGAAGGTTTTCCCTCTCAAGGTCATTCAACGCGACGGTCTCTCCGGCACAATCAGATATCTGTTTATTGAACCGTCCGATAAATTCAGGATGCTGCTCGAGAAACTGATCGGCGAAATACACCCCTAAAGGCATGTATCGTACAAACGTTCTCTCAAGATAACTGTTGAAGTCAGAATTCGCTGACGCCTCAGATACCAGCTCCTCGAAATAACGCGAATCCGCAATGAAGGTATCTATCCTACCGGCCTGAACAAGACGCACTAACTGCATCCCCTCATTGACCAACTCTGTTACCGGAATTCCCTCTGTATCCAGCCAGGTCGCCTGATTGCTTGACCTGACGGCACCAATTCGCAGAGTTTTCACATCACTGAGATCAAGGCCACTGGCGTGATACCAGTACCACTTCTCCAGAGCAAAAGGGGCTGACATAGTTGCCACCTCATCAAGCTCCGGTGAAGGCCCAGTCGTAAAAATACCATCAGCTACAGAGTGCTTCATATCCTGAATCGCCCGCTGCCAGGGCATTACCTGAACGGAAAAGGACTCATTAATATCGCGGAAGATACAGCGTAAAGTCTCAGTTGATTCGCCCGACAATTCTCCCTGAAGCATCATTTGATATGGTGGCCAGATGGTTGTACGCAATTTCACTGCGCCGTAACTCGGTGCAGGTGCCAGCTCCGCTGCAACAACACTGACAGAAATGAAAGTAAAAAAGAGAGAAATTAGTCTAAATTTCATGACCTTAGCCCAAACGGATAACAGCTCTAATAATAGCAGGCCCTACGAAAAAGCCCGGTCAATGACCGGGCTTTTTCGTGTTCTTTAGTGACGACGCGGTGTAATTATTCCCACTCAATCGTCGCTGGCGGCTTAGATGATACGTCGTAAGCCACACGTGAAATGTGCTCGATCTCATTAATAATACGATTTGAGACTTTCTCCAGCAGCTCATAAGGGAGGTGAGCCCAGCGTGCTGTCATAAAATCAATGGTTTCTACCGCGCGCAAAGAGACAACCCACTCATAACGGCGCTGGTCGCCCACTACGCCAACGGATTTCACCGGCAGGAAGACCACGAACGCCTGAGAAGTTTTGTGGTACCAGTCGAAGTTATGCAGTTCTTCGATGAAGATAGCATCCGCTTCACGCAGCACGTCAGCGTATTCTTTCTTCACTTCACCGAGAATTCGCACGCCCAGACCCGGCCCAGGGAATGGGTGACGGTAAACCATGTCGTAAGGGAGGCCGAGTTCCAGACCAATCTTACGCACTTCGTCTTTAAACAGTTCACGCAGCGGTTCAACCAGATCCATCTTCATGTCTTCCGGCAGGCCACCCACATTGTGGTGTGACTTGATCACGTGCGCCTTACCGGTTTTAGCCGCCGCAGACTCAATCACGTCTGGGTAAATCGTGCCCTGCGCCAGGAATGGAACATCTTTCAGTTTACTGGCTTCTTCATCGAAGACTTCGATAAAGGTGTTACCGATCACTTTACGTTTCTGCTCAGGATCAGAGACGCCTTCCAGCTTGCCAAGGAAGAGCTCTTCCGCGTCTGCACGGATGACTTTAACGCCCATGTTCTTGGCGAACATGTCCATCACCATGTCGCCTTCGTTCTTGCGCAGCAGACCGTTATCAACAAACACACAGGTCAGCTGATCACCGATGGCTTTGTGCAGCAGCGCCGCCACAACCGATGAATCGACACCGCCAGACAGGCCCAGGAGAACCTTCTGGTTACCGACCTGCTCACGAACACGCTCGATCTGATCTTCAATAATTTTCGCTGGTGTCCACAGTGCTTCACAGCCACAGATATCCATGACGAAATGCTCCAGCAGGCGCTTGCCCTGCAGGGTGTGCGTCACTTCTGGGTGAAACTGTACACCGAAGAAATTTTTCTCAGCATTGAACATGCCTGCAATCGGGCAGCTCGGCGTGGTTGCCATCAGCTCAAAGCCTTCAGGCATGGTTGCCACTTTATCGCCGTGGCTCATCCACACATCAAGAAGACTTTTACCGTCTTCGCTGACATGGTCTTTGATGTCTTTGAGCAGTGCGTTGTTCGTCTCAACCTGAATCTGGGCATAGCCAAATTCACGGATGTTGGAGCCCTGCACACTGCCACCCAACTGCTCTGCCATTGTCTGCATGCCGTAGCAGATACCAAGCACTGGCAAACCAAGCTCGAACACCACCTGAGGAGCGCGCGGCGAACCCGCCTCTGTCACAGACTCAGGGCCACCTGCCAGAATAATACCGGACGGGTTGTACTCGCGGATTTCCGCTTCGTCCATGTCCCAGGCGCGGATTTCAGAGAACACACCAATTTCACGTACGCGACGTGCTATCAGCTGAGTGTACTGTGAACCGAAATCCAGAATCAGAATACGTTGAGCGTGGATGTCTTGTGACATTGGGCTTTCCAGATAAAAGATTTAAAAACAAAAGCGGGGATGACTCTCGTCATCCCCACGTCTTAGCATTTTTCAGCGATCAGCCTAAGCGATAGTTTGGCGCTTCTTTGGTGATCTGTACGTCGTGAACGTGTGATTCAGACATGCCCGCCGCCGTAATACGCACAAACTCAGGTTTGGTACGCATCTCGTCGATCGTCGCGCAACCGGTGTAGCCCATGGAAGCACGCACACCGCCCATCAGCTGGTGAACGATGTTCGTCAGTGGACCTTTCACTGCGATACGACCTTCGATGCCTTCCGGAACCAGCTTATCAACACCGGCTTTTTTGTCCTGGAAGTAACGGTCAGACGAACCCTGGCTCTGCCCCATGGCACCAAGAGAACCCATGCCACGGTATGCCTTGTAAGCACGTCCCTGGAACAGTTCAACTTCGCCCGGAGACTCATCAGTACCCGCCAGCATAGAGCCGACCATAACGACGCTTGCGCCAGCAACGATGGCTTTAGAGATGTCACCAGAAAAACGGATACCGCCATCAGCAATCACAGGCACATCGTATTTCTTCATGGCTTCAGCCACGTTAGCAACCGCTGAGATCTGAGGCACACCCACACCAGCAACGATACGGGTAGTACAGATAGAGCCAGGGCCGATACCGACCTTCACGCCATCCGCACCGGCTTCAGCAAGCGCAATCGCCGCTTCAGCAGTTGCGATGTTGCCACCGATCACCTGAACCTCAGGGAAGTTCTCTTTCACCCAACGCACGCGGTCGATAACGCCTGTGCCACCCGGGTTCGATGTATGGCCGTGTGCGGTATCAACAACAATCACATCAACACCGGCTTTAACCAGGGCTTCGACACGTTCTTCAGTGCCAGCACCTGTGCCTACGGCAGCGCCAACACGCAGACGACCCTGCTCATCTTTGGCAGCGTTCGGGTAAGCACGGGCTTTTTCGATGTCTTTCACGGTCATCAGGCCGACCAGCTTGCCTGCGTCGTCCAGTACCAGAACTTTCTCAATGCGGTGCGTGTGCAGCAGGTCCTGAACGTCTTCTGGGCTGGTGCCCTCTTTTGCAGTGACCAGCTGATCTTTTGGCGTCATCACGCTGGCGACCTGTGCATCCAGGTTCTTTTCAAAGCGTACGTCACGTGAGGTGACGATGCCCACCAGCTCATCACCATCAACAACTGGCATTCCAGAGATGTTGTGCTGTTGAGTCAGCTCAATGATTTCACGAATCGTGCTGGTGCTAGGCACAGTGATCGGATCTTTGACGACGCCGCTTTCGTATTTCTTGACCTTACGAACCTCAGCAGCCTGTTCCTCGATGGTCAGGTTTTTATGGACGATACCTAAGCCACCTTCCTGAGCAATTGCAATTGCCAGGCGCGCTTCAGTAACCGTATCCATCGCGGCAGAAATAAGGGGAACGTTCAGCTCAATGCCTTTGGTCAGGCGTGTCTTCAGACTGACCTGGTTTGGCAGGACCTCGGAATAACCGGGCACTAGCAGCACGTCATCAAAGGTGAGTGCATCTTGAGCGATTCGCAACATAGAAGAGCCTTCCGAATGAGGTTGTAGGAAAGGCGGGGCATTATACCGGAAGGTCATTCGCCGGTAAATCCCGCTACGGATTCTGTTTTGATGTATCCGCCACGACAGGCGGGCACACTCCCCTGACCAGAAAATCCGCGACCTGTTCCCTGAACTTGTTGTATCGGAAACTGGCGATATGAGGCCCCTGCGATGCGACGTAACACCGCATGCTCTCTGGCAGCGCGTCATACAAGGCCTGCCCTTCAGACACAGGCACAACCTCATCCATGCGACTGTGCAGCTGCATGACCGGAATGTGGATATTCGGGGCGCGATCCTTTGGGTCCCAGTCTGACGGAATTAAGTAAACAAGGGGTAAAACAATGGTACCGACCACGGTACGCTGCAGCATCTCTCTGGCCACGCTGCGGAATCCGGCAAACGGCGCTTCGAGTATGAGTTGAGAAACGTCATAGTCACGGCCATAGTCTGCAACGAAATTGACCGCGAGCGCTGCACCCATCGACTGACCAAGAACAACCAGAGAGTGATCCGGGTAAGCATCCCGCAGCCAGCTGGCGCCGGCTTTCGCATCCATAAGAACGTCCGGCAAAATAGGCCGCCCCTGTGATGCGCCAAAACCACGGTAATCAAGGGCCAACACGGTATAGCCCTTCTCAACCAGCCAGAAAACACTGCGCGAATGCGTCGAGATATTCTCAGCATTGCCGTGCAAGTAAAGAATCACCTTAGCCTGCTCGATTGTTGGTTCAGGCTTGAGTAACCAGGCATGAAGTTCTGTGCCGTCATCCGCAGTCAGCCAGACATCTTCATAATCGATATCAAAACGGTCCGGCGTCTGTAACCAGATTTCCTGCGGGTGAAAATACAGGGTCGTCAGCGAGGCGCAACCGCTTAACGTTGCAGCCACCACAAGCATCACGGAAATCCGAACCAGCCTGAACGCTTCAGAAATACCAGGCATAAGTCAGCTTCCAGCTGTTGGTCGCCTCAGACGACGCCCACTGACGACTGAAGCCGAAACGCAGCTGGACATTGTCAAATCCGTTAAAGGCCTCTTCTACTGTCAGCTCACGCCGGGGAGTATCATCCCCTAAAGCCGCGGGTTGCCAGCGAAACTGAATCATTTCCTGATTCAGGCGTCCCTGCCACAACCAGCCGGCACGCACACCCGCAGATATCTGATAACCGTCATCAAATTGATTATCCGCTCTCGCGGTAAGATCGCCTAATGCAAACAATCGAGCACTGCCCAGTCGCTTACCATCACGAAGTCCAAGTGGCAGCTGCCACGCACGACCAAATCCAAGATTGAAACGGCTATAGAGCTCACTGCCCTCGTGATTAAACCGATCAAGACCCGCACTCACCGTCCATGCAACCGGGTTCTGAAAACGCGTTTTATGACTGAGTGACAGTACATTCACCAGAGTCAGCCTCTGCAAACGGACATCACCGTCCTCTGTGACGCGCGTATAAAAATCCCCCATCTCTATCTGCGCACCGGGCGAAAAGCCCTTCGATGGATCAAGGACGTCGTGGTAAGCAATGCGCCAGTTAATATCACCGTGCCATTGCTCTCCGGTATAACCACCACCCACACTTAAACGCGCTGTGCCGTGCCCCTCATCATCACGAAACTCTGGCTTTCTTGGTGCAGGAAAAACATCGCCCGCCGGAAGCTTGCTGCGAGCAGAGAGAATCTGCAGTGTTCGTTTACGAAGCACCGGGTTCGCCTGCTTTTTCTTAACCGACAAATAACGTGCGTAGCTGTACGCCAGCTCAAGGACACGGGTTTGTGATTCTTCAGGTACCCCTGCCAGCAGGTCGCCAATGGGGATATCACTTTCGACCAGAGTACGAGCAAGGTCCGCCTCTTCTTCTGACGCCAGAGCCGCATTTGACTCCATCACAGACGCAGCAGAAGGCCGGTACACCTCTCGCGAGACAAAACCAGCGCTGTAGAGAGCACGAATGGTGTCGACCGGCACCGCCTTCATTTTAAAGTCAGCCGCCAGATCTGATCGCGAGGACGCCGCATCGAGCATCGTCAGCAATCGGTAGGAACAGTTTTCATCAAAAAAGAAATAATCGAACGCCGTGTCCTGCAACTCCCAGACATGCCGCACGAACTGATCCACTTCCGCGCTACCGAAGTCAAGCTCGTACTCCCAGGTATCACGGTATTCCATATGCTGATACTGATTGGTTTTGACGTAATACGGCATTACCGAGACCTCACCGGGATAACCACCAGAAAGCCCCTTGTAACTGAACACCAGCTCATTGTCGGTAGGGTCAGCGTTGGCCGCAAAATTAACACTGTAGGCGAGCAACTTACTGCTGGACTGGTCTTCTCTGTCCATGCGCACCAGCGTATGTCCGTACATGGATGACGGCGAATTGATATGAGAGGCAGGGAAAATCAACGTCAGGCGGTGAGCGTTTAATTCATCACGCCACTCATCAAACTCTGAACATGGCTGGTCAACAAAACCAACCTGCGGAAGTCTGTGTTTTAACCAATGGTACCGCGCTGGAAAACGACACTGCGCAGACGCATTATCGGCCTGATCCGTTAACAAGAAGGCACTGAGATCGGCTACCAGCTCTTCGTGAGCATTGGTTTTCCCCTTCTCAGCAAGAAAAAACTCTGGTGAATCATTCTGACTGATAAAGCGAAACGTATAGGGGTGTTGTCGATAATGAAGCAGATGCAACCATTGCTGGTGCAACGCCAGATCGCGAAGCTCATCAGCTGGAACAGCTTTGAATGGACTGGTATCAGAATCAGCGAGAACAAATGAGGAGGAGAACATTGCCAACAAAGCGGCAAACCAAATCAGCTTTAACTGATGACCCACGGAAAATCCTTAACAAACAACACTGAGACGCAAAGAATGCGCCTCAGAGTATGACAGACTGATGTATCAGCCTACGTATTTCTGCAGAGCTTTGTCCTGAGACATTGCTTCAGTCAGAGAACGGAACGCATCACCAGCAGTCGCTTCGGTAGTAAACATGCTATCGAAGTTAGACTGAACAGTTGCGCGGAAAGCAGCAGTATCAGCCGCTTCTACACCCATAACCTGAGCAAGTGCGTCGAGAGTTTCACCCTGACCACGTGCACTGTCAGCAGCCAGCTGATCCATATTGTCGTTCATAAAAGCTTCAGCCGCTTTCAGTGGGCCATTTGCTGATTCACAACCCAGGGTGCCTGAAGTCATACCAAAAGTCTGGTTACCAGAAGTACCATTGGTGGTCGCAGCCAGTACGTGCTCGTGCCATTCGTTAGCATCTGGGAAGACAACCGCAGTACCCAGACCACAGCCCGCAGGACCGTTGTCAGCCATTGCGAAAGAAGACGCAGAAATCAGTGCTGCAGCAGCAATCAGTTTTTTCATGGATCATTTCCTTGTTCTGATCAAATTAGGTCGTTTTAAAAACGACCCGACTAACCTAGAACGCTTTTCCGCCGCTGTCTAGCATCATGACAAAAACTGGCCAAAAACACCTCCTTATGTCAGCCTTTGACTATCTAACCAGCAGATTGTTTATGTATCAGACAGACCACCCTCGCGATCCCGGTATATTTACCGTCTCGGATCTGAACCGCCGCGCAAAACAAATGCTCGAAGTTTCCTTCGCATCTGTGCGCGTTGAAGGTGAAATCTCCAACCTTGCCCGCCCGTCATCAGGCCATTGGTACTTCACATTGAAGGACAGTGGCGCGCAGGTGCGTTGTGCCATGTTCCGCTCACGCGCTGGCATGGTTAAATTTCAACCAAAAGAAGGCGATAAAGTTGAAATCCGCGCCAAGGTCAGCCTTTACGAAAACCGCGGTGACTATCAGCTGATTGTCGATGCGATGAAGCCCGCCGGCGAAGGCGCCCTATTGCTCGCGTTCGAACAACTCAAACGCAAATTAACCGCAGAAGGTCTGTTCGCTGAAGAGCGCAAAAGACCCCTGCCCGCCGTAAAACGGGTAGCAATTATTACCTCGCCAACCGGTGCGGCCATCCACGACATGCTGACGGTACTGAAGCGGCGCTGGCCCATGCTCGAAGTGGATCTCTACCCTGCTGCAGTTCAGGGAGAAGAAGCACCACAGCAATTAATCAACGCTCTGTATCGTGCGAACCGAGACAACATGGCCGACGCTATCATTATTGGTCGTGGCGGCGGTTCACTCGAAGATCTCTGGGCATTTAACAATGAGGTTCTGGCCCGCGAAATTGCCAACTCTCGATTGCCTGTTATCAGTGCTGTGGGTCACGAAGTCGACTTTACCATCGCAGATTTTGTCGCCGACATGCGCGCACCGACTCCGTCAGCAGCGGCTGAACTGATCAGCCCGGATGGTCAACAGATGCTGCGCTACGTTAATGATCTTCAGCAACGATTGATCCGTAATCAACGAGAGCGCTTTATGCACGCACAGCGTTCTCTGACTCAACTGCAGTCACGATTGCGTGGCCCAAGACAAGCACTGCAATCCAGAGCCCAGCATCTTGATCAGCTGGAAATACGCCTGCAACGTGCAATGACGTCGCGCCTGAAAGAACCCCAACAACGCCTGCAACGACTCCAGACATCATTGGCGCACCTGCATCCACAGCGTGGACTGACGCAGAGCCAGAACACCCTGAATCAGATACGTGGACGCCTCGAGCGCGCGATGCAGCAACAACTGCAAAAAAAGAAAACGGAACTTGGTGCCGGTATGCGACTTCTTAACAGCGTCAGCCCGCTTGAAGTCCTGAGCCGCGGTTATTCTATTACCCGAAAAACCGATGGCACCGTAGTACGTGATACCAAAGAGCTGAAAGCCGGCGATGAAATAGAAACACTGATCCGCTCGGGCACACTCACCAGTACTGTGACTGGCGTTCAGAATGAAGCCCAAAAGCAAGAAATGAAACAAGAAGCAAAAAAAAATGATGATTAAAAAGACAGGCCTTGTACTCGCACCTGTATTGCTCTCAGCATTCATTTTCAATGCGGCTGCCAGCCAAACTATTGAGAAATCAGACAGCTCAGAATCAGCACTGCCGAATCATCCAATCGCTGGCGGTATCATCTCCATGCCGTTAGATAAAAACAGCAAAGTAACCTTGAACGACAAGCCCGTTCTGACAACAACGGTAGACGGCCAGCGTTATGCCGTTATTGGGGTTCCGCTAAAGGCAGAGGAGAGCCTGCAACTTAAAATTGATGGCAAAAAACAATCTCAGATTCTTGAAGACTTCGCGTACGAAGAACAGCACATCGAAATTAAGAATAAGCGTAAAGTTAATCCGCAGAAAAATGATATGGATCGCATTGGCCGCGAATACAATCAGATGACTCCGGTCTATAAAAGCTTCTCTGCAGAATTAACGCCCGACTGGAACCAGATGATCCTGCCAACTACAGGGCCATACAGCAGCGCCTTTGGCTTAAAGCGTTTCTTTAACGGTCAGGCGCGCAACCCGCACAGCGGAATTGATATAGCCGCTCCCGAAGGCAAAGACATCGTTGCTCCCGCAGGTGGCACCGTTGTGTTAACGGGTGATTTTTTCTTTAACGGAAACAGCGTCTTTATCGACCATGGTCAGGGGCTTATCAGCATGATGTGCCATATGAGTCGTGTCGACGTAAAAGAAGGCGATGTCATCGAGCAAGGCGACTTATTGGGTGCCGTCGGTAAAACCGGCAGAGCCACCGGCCCTCACCTGCACTGGACGGTCAGCCTCAATAACGCCCGCGTAAACCCTAAGTTACTGCTCAGGGAAGACCAGCCTAAATGAACAAGATACTGTCATGAAAAAAGCCCCCGGCACTTCAGGATTAATGCCCGTTAAAGGCAGCGGATGCGGCATACGCCCGAACATTGATGAAATGGAAGATTCTGAAGGCTTCGACTTCTCTTCAGCAAGTGAGCTGTTGCAGGAAGACAAACACGAAGATCAGGCCTCAGATGAGAAGGATGATTCTCAATCTGAGGCCCAAACAAAACTAGAGAATACACCGGAAGATGAAACTAAGGGATAACCTTATTTTCTTCCGAATCTTTTTCAGCCTCGGCCTGGGCTCGCGCCAGTTCAGCGTCACGCTTCAAGGTCAGCAGATCAATTTTGGCCTGAATTTCAGGCGTTGGTTCAGGGGCGATGTATTCCCCCGGCTCTCGGCCATGATACTTATCAATGGATTGCAGTAGCGAACTGAAACTGCGCACACGACCACCACGAACCAGAGCAATTCGCCCCAGCGCTTTGCAATGCAACTTGCCTTCCACCAGAAAACGATGCTCTGAATACAGGTACTTTCTGTCCCAATAAAGAACCCGGCTCTCGATATCCACCTTAGTGAACGGCTTAATTTCACGCACAAAGGTCACAGTCTGACTGGCGACGACCGTGCGCCAGCCATTGCTCATGATCAGTGGCAGTAAACCAATTTCTGCAAACCACTGAACCCGGCCCACATCAATGAAAGCCGGATACCGTGTATTGGTCAGATGCAGGTTAAGATCCATATCCCAGGGCATCACCCGGAATTTATAGGTCGTCATGGCCAGAGGATCTTTATTGTCGTTCCACTTCTGGCGGAAGAAAATAAAGATAAAACGAAGCAACATCATGATTTTTCTTCCGGCTCGCGGTAGCGGATCAGACCTTCCTGAGCGACAGAAGCGACCAGCTCACCTTTCTGGTTAAATACCTGCCCCCGGCAGAAGCCACGGCCGCCACCTGCGTTCGGGCTATCAATGGCGTACAGCAGCCACTCATCCATACGGAACGGACGATGGAACCAGACGCTGTGGTCGAGGCTCGCCATCTGCATGCCCTTCTGCCCGTAAGAACGCGCGTGTGGATGCAGCGACGTCGGCAGAAGATTGAAATCAGATGCGTACGCCAGAAGCTTAGCGTGCAGATCAGTATCTTCTGGCAGCGAACCGTCGGCTTTCATCCAGAGGTATTTCACTGGATCTTTCTTAGTCGGCGCAAAGATATTGACCGGATCAAGCACTCGCATTTCGATCGGCTTATCAGCGGTATAGATATCGCGTACTTTCTCCGGGAAATAGTCACGGAACATACGCGCCAGCTCAACCTGCGAAGGAATACCATCCGGCCCTTTCACCTCAGGCATCGCAGCCTGGTGCTCAAAGCCCTCTTCGGTCTGCTGGAATGAACAGATCATGGTCAGAATAGCGCGACCATTCTGCATCGCCTTCACCTGGCGGGTGCAGAAGGTACGGCCATCACGTAATCGATCAACCTCAAACTCAAGATGATCTGTCACCGTACCGGCGAGCATAAAATAAACATGGAACGAGTGCGCATGCCACTCGCCTTCAGGCAGCGTCTTAAGCGCCGAAGAAAGGCTCTGAGCCATCACCTGGCCGCCGAACAAAGCCCGGAAACCTAAGTCCTGAGTCTCGCCACGAAAGGTGTTTTCCCCGATCTCGGTAGGTTCCAGCAGCTCTACTAACCCCTGTAACACGTCACTCATACACACCTCTCTATTCTCGTCTTACATTTACAACGAATAATTTATAGCAATTATTTACATCTATGATTGGAACAATACCCGATAGAAATACCCAATCATTGGCCGAAATGACATTATGCGCCACACTCGCACTCTTTGCGGGGCCGCGTATAATACCGGCCCTTACGCCTAAGCCCCGGTTATCTCATGTCAGAAATCTTTCCAGATCCTATCAATCCTGCGGAATACGATACCCAGCTTGCCGAGAAAAAGGCACGCCTGAACAGTCTGTTCGCAGAATTCGCACCGCCCGCTCTGGAAGTCTATGACAGTGCTGTGTCTCACTATCGCCTGCGCGCCGAATTCCGCCTCTGGCACGAGGGAGACCGCTGCTTCTACGCCATGTTCGAACCGGGCAACCGCAAGAAAGCGTACGAAGTCCGTGAGTTTAATATAGCCTCTCCGCTCATTAACGAACTGATGCACAAGCTACTGGCTGAAATTCACACCAGTGAGCTGTTACGTCGACGCTTGTTCCAGGTCGAGTTTCTGACCACTTTAAGCGGCGACGCCCTGATTACCCTCATCTACCACAAGAAGCTGGATGACGCCTGGGAGAGCGAAGCGCGCGAACTGCAGGAACGTCTTGGCTTCCCGATCATTGGTCGCTCACGTAAGCAGAAGGTGGTGCTGGAGCGCGATTACGTGACTGAAGTGCTCAAAGTCGATGGTAAAGAGTTCAGCTATCGCCAGATCGAAGGCGGTTTCACTCAACCCAATGGCGAAGTGAACCAGAAGATGCTCAGCTGGGCGCGTTCTGCCTCTGAAGGCATTGGCGGTGACCTCGTTGAGCTGTACTGCGGCAACGGCAACTTCTCGGTGGCGCTGGCCGAAAAGTTTGACCGCGTGCTTGCCACTGAGATTTCTAAAACCTCAGTAAATGCCGCTCAGGTAAACATTGCCGACAACAAAATCGACAACCTGATTATTGCGCGCCTATCGTCTGAAGAGTTTGTTCAGGCCTTAAGAGGCGAGCGCAAATTCACCCGCTTAGAAGGCGTTGACTTAACCAGCTACGACTTCCGTACCGTATTGGTTGATCCACCTCGTGCAGGGCTGGACGACGAATCCGTTAAACAAACCGCCGGTTACGACAACATCATTTACATCAGTTGTAACCCGGACACTCTTCACGCGAACCTGACCGAACTCTGCAAAACCCACGACATCGTGCGTTTCGCTATGTTCGACCAGTTCCCGTATACACACCACATCGAAACGGGCGTCGTTCTGAAACGCAAGGCAACCGCGTGAGTACTTCATTTAAAGATATAAAAGGCATCGCCCCAGCCATGCAGGACAACCTGCAAAAGCTGGGTTTCAACGACGCGACTGACATTCAGGCGCAGTCACTGCCCATCAGTATTGCGGGCAACGACGTACTGGCTCAAGCAAAAACCGGCAGCGGTAAAACCGTAGCGTTCGGTATTCCGCTGTTGCAAAACCTGAACCCTAAGTTCTTTGGCATTCAGGGCTTGGTGCTCTGCCCCACCCGCGAACTGGCAACCCAGGTCGCCGATGAGCTTCGTAAGCTCGCCCGCTTTACACCCAACATTAAAATCGTAGTTATATCGGGCGGCGTCTCAATTGGACCGCAAATCGGCTCGCTTGAGCGTGGCGCACACATTGTTGTCGGTACTCCGGGCCGCATTAAAGACCACCTGCGCAAGAAAACCATGTCGCTAGAGCACGTGAGTACACTGGTTCTCGATGAAGCCGACCGCATGCTGGAAATGGGCTTCGCCGACGACATCCGTGACATTGCCTCGCATACTAAACACAACCGTCAGACGCTGCTGTTTTCTGCCACTTACCCAGACAACATCAAAGCGCTGAGCAAAGACCTGATGCACGAGCCTGAGACGATTAAAGTCGAGGCCGTCCATAAAACTGATCATATCCGCCAGCAGTTAATTGGCTGTGATAAATCAAGCCGCACCGATGCTCTGTTAGCCGCCATGCAGCACTTTGCCATCGAGCAGGCAGTAATTTTCTGCAACACCAAGCAGACCGTAAATGAAGTTTCTCAGGCGCTGCGCCACGCCGGATATTTATCGCTGGGTCTGCACGGCGATCTCGACCAACGGGATCGTGACCAGACCTATATCCGATTTAAACAAGGCAGCGCCCATTGCCTGGTCGCCACCGATGTGGCGGCACGCGGTCTGGATGTTGATGAACTGCAAGCCGTCATTAATTACGACCTGCCACGCGACCCTGAAGTATATGTACATCGCATTGGCCGTACTGGTCGTGCCGGCAGCGAAGGTCTGGCCCTGAGCCTGTTTACCGAGCGCGAGCAATACAAGCGCGAAGCGATTGAAGACCTGCTCAAACACAACATCCCGGCCATGCATCAGAGTGACCTGACAGATTCGCACGACACCGCTAAGCCGCCGTATGTGACCATCTGCTTTGCTGAAGGCCGAAAGAACAAACTGCGCCCGGGCGACATCGTTGGAGCGATAACCGCGAAAGGCAAGATACCGGGCACAGTGATTGGCAATATCACCGTACTGGATTTTGTCGCCTTCGCCGCCGTAGAGCGTGAGTATGCCAATGAGGCACTGCGCTTGTTAGAAAAAAGCCGGATTAAGGGGCGCCAGATCAAGGTCAGGCGGATCTGACACCTTACCTCGTCCGTTATTTTTCATTACTCTCTATAAATAATAAAAAACAACGGATGACGTATGCCGGGCTCAAACCTTATTATTCTGATCAATGCTGCACTCTTCGTAGCTCTGCAACTCTGGCTGCCGTTTGAACCAGCCATCGTTGACGGCCTTAGCATCCTGATCTTTATCGCTGTTCTCTGGCTGACAGAGGCGCTGGACGTCAGTATCACTGCCTTACTCGTTCCGGTATTGGCCGTGGCCTTTGGCGTACTCGATACAACCAAAGCGCTCGCCAGCTTTGCCAACCCTATTATTTTTATCTTTCTCGGTGGCTTTGCTCTCGCCTCAGCCCTGCATGCTCAGAAGATAGATACCGCCATTGCTAATAAAGTACTGACCCTGGCACGAGGTCGGTTTAACGTTGCCGTGTTTATGCTGTTTGCGGTATCCGCGGGCCTGTCGATGTGGATCAGTAACACAGCAACGACCGCCATGATGCTGCCATTGATACTTGGTGTCTTACATCAACTTAATGAAGAAGAGCAGCGCCCTACTTATATCTTCGTACTGCTTGGTGTCGCCTACTGCGCAAACATCGGAGGCATTGCCACCTTAGTAGGCAGCCCACCCAATGCTATCGCTGCGGCACAAAACAACATAACCTTCGCGGACTGGCTGACCCTGGCCGGGCCACTGTCGCTGATTCTGTTGCCCGTCATGCTCGCAGTTCTTTTTATGGTTATACGTCCGAATCTGAATCACCACTTTGCCACCGAGCATGAACCACTGGAATGGACACAGCCGCGACTACTGACACTGGGCATATTTGGATTAACCGTACTCTTCTGGATATTCAGCTCACCAATTAACAAACTACTGGGTGGCTTACCTAAATTCGATACAGTGATCGCTGTCAGTGCCATCGTAGCGCTAGGCCTCAGCCGCGTCGTCACCTGGAAGCAGATCGAGAAAACCACCGACTGGGGGGTGCTGATGTTGTTTGGCGGCGGCATCTGCCTAAGCGCCATACTCAAAGCCACAGGCACCAGCGTTTTTCTGGCTGATCATATTGGTGGCTTCTTGCAGGGCGCGCCGTTAATTCTGGTGATTATGGCCATCGTGACCTTTGTGGTCTTCTTAACCGAATTCGCCAGTAACACAGCCAGCGCCGCCTTGCTGGTACCCGTATTTGCCGCCATTGCCGAAAGTTTAGGGATTCCGGCAATCATCCTGAGTGCGTTAATCGCCGTGTCCGCGTCTTGTGCCTTTATGCTGCCAGTTGCCACACCGCCGAATGCCATTGTGTATGGCAGTGGCTATGTGGCGCAGAAAGATATGATGCGAGCGGGATTCCGGATCAACCTGAGTTGTATTGTCGTGATCAGTGGGTATGCGTGGGTGGTTTGGTGAGGTTTCCGAAGCGGATGCTATCTAGTTCAACTTCGGTGTCCGTTTTATCGGGGCAAGATCAGGGAGCGATTGATACGCATTGTTGTGTGATCAGCTATATTATTTCCAGTTCCCACCATCACTCTTGCCGTCTTCTGGACCAACGAAAGATGTTACCCTTTCTTCTAGAATAGACTTTTTTGCTTCAGTTAGTGCTGCGGACTCAGTGGGAAAAGTATCATCCCATACTGTCGAATTATTGAATTCATCAACGATCTCGAGAGCCCACTCTTCATCACCCTCAAGACGGTAAATCTCAACAGATACAGTCCTTCCACCACTCTTCAATTCCTGGGATAGGATCGATAGTTCTAGTTCGGGCTCATCATTCATATACTTTACTCATTAATTAATTTGGTCTTGAAAATAATTCGATCACGACGAAAATCGGAATCCTATTTTCACATAACGCTCAAAGCAGGGGCGACGAAGTCGTCCCACCCTGCCTTTGCTTGTTATTCTTCATTAGAAAACGGATTTTACCATTGTGATTTCTTGGGTGCAGACTATTTCTAATAATTCGCCTTTCAAGCTTTCTTGGGTCATATATAACAAAAACAACCAACTCTCCTACTGAATACTGCCACACAAGGTAGTCTACTTTATCCTTAAAACCATAACCCCTGAGATCAGAAACATATACCGACTTACATCCACCTCCAATTTCGTCCGTTAAAGCAAACATCAGATATAGAGAGTCATGCGGCTTAGAAGACATTATAGAACTAGAAAATGAGGAGGTATTTATTGGCACCGAAGCATCATGAATCATGCAGCCTAGCAATTTCGTAAAATAGATCTGGACATCAACGACAAACTGGTTGATCTCCTTAGTACCTGCCAGCGAGGTTAAATCAAGCTTTCTCGTAGCTACAATATCACTTAGATTACTTCTAATATGATTGGACAACCTCTCCCATGCTCTATCCGAAGGTTGCGTTCTTTCATTATTGCATTTAGAACATATTTTCGTCTTAAAGTGAAGGTGACTCGATTTAAAACTACCTACATCCTTCTTATTGTTATTGCTATACCACCGAAAAGGAAATGACTGAGAAACGTTACCAATATATTGTTTTAAATCGGATTGCTTAATTATATGTTCACCACTATCCGCATTGTCACCGCAAATCCAACAGTTCATTCTTATCTATCCTATGAAGAATAACGTCGCAAACAGGGGCGCCGTTTACGGCGTCCCCGCTTGCTTTGCCTTGTTAAGTTCTTCTGTCAAACCGAGAATTTTGAGGTGCTGCTCCTTGCATTTCGTATCAGGATCATCGCATACCGCCAGGGCGTTCGCCTCTATCTCAGAAAAAATCTGCTCTTGGAACTCCCATCTTTCTTGTAGAGCCTCTAGCTTACCGTTAGCTAGAAGGCTTCTATATTCTGCCAATGACTTCTTTGCGTGCCTGGCGTTATCAATCGCGTTCTTGCTTATAAAAACAGCAACCGTTGTATCTGGCTCCCCTAAAAGGCGCCGGTTCTCATAGATCGCACCCGCGAATACACCGGCGATAAATCCGGCGAGCAAAATGATCAAAAGCTTCATGAGGTAACCTTAACGCCCGGCCTTGGGGCGTGCGTTCTTTGCGCGTCCCGCCACGCTTTTCAGTGGCCTCAACGGCCGCTTGTTAGAAGAATTATCCGGCATAGCTTCTCAATATGGCCCTAAAAAACATTACTAGCCAAAAAGCTATCCAGAGGTATACACCTATAACCCAAAAATAATGTACTAGAGCACGAATCTTACTTTTCGACGCCAGATAATGCGGCTCGTCTTGCTCATAGCGTCTAGCGACAGATTTCAAAGCAAAACCTATTGGGATTAGAAGTAGAACCACTACGTAGCACGGAAGCATGAACAACGGGTGCACACTACTGAGAAGAGTACCAATAACTCCGGTGGCGATCGCAGTGAAGAATAGCTTGATTAGCACACCTTCAAAATCCGAGTACCGTCCATCGAGCATCATCAATGGCTTCTCAATTACCCAAGGCTTCATCATATCCTTCTAACAGTTTGTTAGTGTGCGTGCGCATTTATCCTGGGACACTCTTTCGAGCTTTCCGGGATAACTCTTTGACTCAATTGAAAAATCTTCCATAACTCAAATCTCCCTTCCAGAAAAACGCGCACGCCTGTTATTTCGGCGAGTGCTTGCCTATAAACTTATAAACCAAGCTGGCAACTCTTTGATTCGATTGAGGTTTACGGTACCCCGCTCTGACAAAACGCGCAAGCACGAAAACAAAGCGTGCGCGTTTTGCTCGAAAAGTCCGAATCATACTGTATGGATAACCATGTATTCTTTACATTCAGAAGCGGTTGCCCATATCATGGCGAGACACTATTTTCTGTTCATTCTTCATAGGCTATTCGCATGCTCTCTTTCAGCCATTACCTCGAACAAGCCGCTGCTCAGCATCATGACTTCGATCTGAAGCTCAAGCATGCAATGAAGCCTGTATCCGCCAAGAAGCTGGCCGCGATTCCCGATGACCGCTGGTTGTCCTGCCTGTCGCAGTGTGTGTTTCAGTCTGGCTTTAACTGGAAGGTCGTTGCGAATAAGTGGCCTCGTTTTGAAGAGGTGTTCTGCAATTTCCGCACAGACGTGTTGGTCATGTGGCCACAGGAGCAATACGAGCAGTTTATGCAGGATGACACCATCATCCGTCATATGGCGAAGATCAATTCGGTGTACGAAAACGCCCTGTTCTTCACTGACCTGCAACGTGAGCACGGCAGTGCCGCGGCCTGGTTTGCATCCTGGAAGCCAGAAGATTACGCCTTAAACCTTAAGGTGTTCCGCAAGCGCGGCAACCGGGTTGGTGGGCGAACCGGCCAGATCTTTCTCCGTCGCATGGGGGTGGATTCGCCGATTTTCAGCGACGATATGATTCTGGCACTCACGAGCAAAGGCGTGATTGATGGTGTACCTACGTCAAAAGCGAGCTGGAAAGCCTTTATGGATGCCATGTTGCGCTGGCGCGACGAAACCGGTTACAGCCTCACTGAGCTGAGCCAGATTCTGTCCTGGTCTGTCGGTCCGCGAAGATAAAGGGTCGCGAAGGTAAAAGGTCTTTAGCGTCAGAAAGCTAAAAGGTGTCGGTCGGGAATCTCTCGTCGTATACTCTCGGCTGCGTTTTATTTGTTTCTTTTAAGGTTTGTTATTCATGTCTGCCCCTAGCACGAACACCCCAGATCATCAGCCGCGTCCGTTTGTCGATCTGATGGTCAGTATTGTGATTCCGTCCATTATTCTGATGAAGTTCAGTGGTGACGAACATCTCGGCAGTGTGAATGCGCTTCTGCTGGGTCTCGCCTTCCCTCTGGGTTGGGGCCTGTTTGAGCTGGTGAAGTACCGTAAGAAGAATTTTATCGCCCTGCTGGGGATGATCAGTGTCGGCCTGACCGGTGGCATTGGTCTGCTGGAACTAGATGCTGGCTATCTGGCCATCAAAGAAGCTGCGATTCCCGCCATTATCGGTCTGGCGGTGCTTATTTCGACCCGCACCCGCTATCCACTGGTGCGCACCATGCTTTATAACCCGAATGTGCTGGACGTCGATAAGATTCAGAGCGCTCTAGAAAAGAATAAAGCGACAGAAGAATTTGAAAGCCGCCTGATGAAAGCAACGTACTTCTTTGCCGGTACCTTCCTGTTTTCATCCATCATGAACTATGTGCTGGCAAAGTGGATTGTCGTCAGCCCTTCGGGTACTCAGGCCTTTAACGAAGAGCTGGGCCGTATGACATTGGTCAGCTATCCCATGATCGCGATTCCATCCATGGCCATGATGCTACTGATTTTCTATTACCTGTGGCGCACGATCCGTCGCCTTACTGGCTATACGCTGGAAGAAGTACTGGCTCCGCACCTGGCGGATAAGTGACCGCGGATCACAGACAGAGAGACAGCCAGATTCGTTCTATTATGCGTTCGATGCCAATTGCCACACCTGTGGTAAATTGCTACATTTGAGTTGTGTTGAATATGAGAGTACACCATTATGGCGACTACCAGCATCCGACTGGATCAAGAGCTTGTAGAGAAAGCCACCATTATGGCAAAAGCCTTGAACCGAACCCCTCCCAAGCAAATTGAACACTGGGCTAAGATCGGCGAGATCATGGAAGATAATCCGGACTTACCCTATGAGTTCGTAAAACAGGCGATCATCGCTAGAGCAGAGAAAGAAGCTGGAAAATTAGAGGACTACAACTTTGGCTAACACGACAGGAAAAGTTACCAGAGTTGTACAGACACCCAGTTTTAAAAAAGCAGTTAAGAAACTTAAATCCAATCAAAAAGCCGACCTTGATGGCGCGGTGAGAGAGGTCATGAATGACCCCTTTCTCGGCGATCAGAAAAAAGGCGATCTCGCCTTTCTACGCGTTTATAAATTCAAAATGACGAAACAACTAACGCTTCTGGGGTACAGCTATCAGGATGGTGCTGTAGTTCTGGAGCTGATTGCGCTTGGATCACACGAAAACTTCTATCGCGATGTTAAGCGCATCACATGAATCCACTTGAAACTCCAGATCACTAAACGCCCATTCTCGTTGGGTTGATCAGTAATCGGTAACCGGAAAGATGGATTCAGCGTACATCTGCAGCTCATATATCCACTGTAGCTTCTGAGGGTCATCCGCTACGCGCTGTGCTGCCTGCTCAAGGATTGGCGCGAACTGCTCGAAGGTCAGCAGTGGCGAACCAGGAACGCCCTGCATAAGGCGCTGTGTACGATGCTGCTCCCAGCGCTCGCGCTCGTCTTCGTTGAGGGTGTCAGAGAAATTACGTGCCCGGTAGCGGAACAGCATTTCTTCCCCGCGCTCATCCTGAAATGGGTTCGGATAATCCGCCAGATCCCAACCCTGCATTCGCTGTATTTCATCCATTGCCTGTTTGTCAGCATTCGAGAAGAAACCATCGTATAAGCGAGCATCCACGTCGGAGATTTCGGCAAACTGACGATTGCCAAAGACCTCAGCCATTTTGGCATTCAGAGGTCCTGCTTCACGCAGTATCTTCAGATGGCGACGCAGGTCATCGCCGCTGATGTTCCAACGCTCTGCCTGATCCGGTGTCAGCGTATTTGCAGGCGCAATGACAGGAGATTTGTTGATATGAATTTCTTTCAGAGGCAGGCGGGTTATTCCTTCTGGCATGTCCGCCGCTCGGGTAAAGACGCGCTCTGAAATCTGCTCAGCACTCAGGTCATAGAGTGCGGTCGGATCGGCAGACAGATCCCACGCAATAAAACTGTTTTTGTTTGTCGGGTGCCAACACAGAGGTGCAACAACGGCCATACAGCCCTGCTCTACCGGGTACATTCCTGATACATGCATCAGTGGCTTATGAGTGCCGACATCAATCAGGCCACCCAGCGCCTGCTTACTACGATGCTGATATAGATAACGGTATAATTTAGGTTGTTTATCTTTGATCAGGCGTGCCAGAGCAATGGTCGCACGCACGTCGGACACCGCGTCGTGAGCCTTACCGTGGTCGAGGCCATTTGCTGCAGTCAGGTGCTCAAGCTTAAAGCTGGTTTTGCCAAGGTCGTTCTTTGGCCATTCAATACCTTCCGGACGCAGTGCATAGGCACAACGGACTACATCGAGCAGGTCCCAGCGCGAGTTACCGCCCTGCCACTCACGCGCATAAGGGTCAAAGAAGTTTCGATAGAGCGTGTAGCGCGTAAACTCATCGTCAAAACGAATGCTGTTGTAGCCGGCAACACAGGTACCAGGCTGACTGAACATGTCATTAATGCGAGCGATGAACTCACGTTCTGGAACACCCCTGCTCTGACAATCCTGCGGCGTAATTCCTGTGATCAGAACCGCATCGGGGTGCGGTAAATAATCATCTGTCTGACGACAGAAGATTTCGACAGGCTCTTCGATTTCATTGAGGTCTTCGTCGGTGCGGATAGCGGCAAACTGCGCCGGACGATCCCAGGCCGGGTTAGCGCCAAAGGTTTCGTAGTCGTACCAGACGATGGTGTTCACTCAATGCTCCTGTGTGCAGATCAAAACGCTAGTTTACCGGTTATATGGCACGCATAAAACAAAACCCCCGGAGGACAGCCTGCGGGGGTTCTGTTAAACATCAGCTCAGCGGGTACTTACCAGCCTTTACGCGGGTTACCCGGTACGATCCAGCCCTGCTCTTCATTGCCCGGAAGTTGAGGCAGCTCCCCGTACAACAGGTAATGATGAGCGTCACGAGCCGACTGACGAGGCAACTCTTCCATCGGCAGGTGGCCGACGACTTCGTAAGAAACAAAGGTCATGTTCGGCAGATGCGTTTTGAACTGCTTCATGACGCGCTCTGGTGTCCACTCGTCATCCTCGCCCCACATAACCAGTGATGGCGTCTGGATGTACTTGATGCGATCACTTTCGTTCTCGCCTTCTTCAAGTTGTTTCTCCATGGTGCGGGCAACATCAATAAAGGCCGTACGGTTGCCTTTACGCAGCATCATGTCCTGATTGCGACGGACAATCTCGTCGGTAACCTTTTCATCGTCGGAGTACATAGACTCAATACGATCACGAACTTTACCGCGACGCAGCGTCCAGGAGTTGAGGCCAGCAAGGACAGGAATCGTGTTGTAACCCAATACCGGATGGACTTCCTGATCAAAGCCTGTGGAATCAACGAGCACCATGCTCTCAACGCGCTCTGGGTATTCTTTGGCGAAGTTCCATGTAATGAAACCGCCATACGAGGCGCCGACCAGCTTAACGCTGTCGAGGCCGAGCTTGTCCATGAAGGCTTCGACTTTGCCCATCATGTACTCGACGTCGTATGTTTCTGTTTTTGGGTCAGGCCCGGTCAGGCCGTGTCCTGGAAGATCCAGACGAATCACGCGGAAGTCGGTGGCCATGCGCTCTACCCAGGCATCCCACACATGCAGAGAAGAGTGCTCGCCATGCAACATCAACACAGCTTCATCGCCAAAGCCCTGATCGGTGTAATGCATCACCAGACCATCTACGGCGGTAAACTTCGAGCTTTCGTCGGTGTATTTTTCGGTCAGTTCAGAGAGAGGCCTCGACCCCAGGCCAAAGTAGGCACAGCCCGTAGTAACAACGGTAGTTGCGACCATACTGGCTACCAGCAGCAGCTTGATGAGTTTCATCGTGATCCCCGGATCTTATTATTGTTGTCATATTACTGGGGCAACTCTGATTAATGCAGTTGAGGCTGCGGCTTTCAGGAAAGTAACAGTTCAAGGCGCTACTTAGATGGCATGGCCGGTCACGTCGAAAAGTAGCAACACCGAAATGGTATTTTCCTGAAAGCCCCGAAGGGCGTAGCCTGTAGACACTTTATATCTTTGTTGTTGATCTTATTAAGGACTCGCCATTAATTTCGATCAACGCCTCGATCTAAAGCGTTACAGGACTCACGCGCAGCACGACTGCATTAATCAGAGGTGCCCTAATACTAGTCTCGCTACCTTACCACAGCTTTAAGGGGTCGTCTCGCCTTCTGCATCAATCTGCTACTGACTCAATTCTGCGCTTCCCCTCTGCTGCTATGACGTTAGAATGATCGTCCTTTTCGAGAACATTTGTTGTAAGCGAACTTCATGGCTCTATTCAAAAAGTTATTCAACAGGGACAAAACCCGCAACGCGACCGACACTAAGAAAGCGCCGGCCGCGAAAACTGGGCGTCAGTTAATTCTCAGCGAGAAAGACAGCGACCGCCGTCTGACACTGATTAAAGAAGTAACCGAAGAGAACGAGCTGGAAGCTCTGATCCGTGAGGCAGATAAGGAGACCCGCCAGCAGATTGAGTCTGTCTGGCTTGAGCGTCTTGCCCCGTCAGGAGCGCTACCCAGTGGTGCGAATGATCAGGTTCTGACCCGTATCGCATCACTGACTCAGGATGCCGCGCTGGCAAAGTCTGCGGTTGCTGCAATCGGTGACGAACCGGCTCGCCTGGCGCTGGCCAAAGAGCATTCTCTGGCACGCGTACGTCTGGCAGCAGCAGAAACGATTATTTCAGCCGATGCACTGCACGAACTGCAGAAACATGCTCAGGGCAAAGACAAGGCCGTTTACCGCCACTGCAAAGATGCCCTTGCGGCACTCAACGCAGAACAGGAAGCCCGCCAGAAAATTCAGGACAAAATTGACTACATCCGCAGTAATGCAGAGACCCTGCTGCGCCTGGGCTATGGCCCGGAGTTCACAGGTAAAGTGCAGATACTGAAACAACGCTGGCAGGACCTTCAGAACGCCATCGAAGGCTTTGACACAGCGGATATCCCCGCCCTGCTGGAAAAACTTGAAGCGATTCTGACTGCGCAGAAAGAAGAAGAGCAAAAAGCCGCAGCACTCGAAGCTGAACTGCAGCAAGCGACTGAACAGCAACAGCGTATCCTTGCTCACCTGCAGGATGCACTGGAAAGCATCAGTGATGACTCCACCGCTGAAAGTCTGAAAGAAACTCTCCTCAGCGAAGAAGGGGCCTGGGCAGAAGCCACAGCTAAACATTCGGCATCCGCAAGCCAGCAAAAGCAGTACGATAATGCCGTTGCCGAAATCACAACCGCAGCGTCAGCCCTGCAATACCTCGCAGAGCATGAAGACATTAAGGGTGAACTGTCTCCAGAGCAGGCACGTGAGCACCTTCCACACTTTGCCTGGCCGCACAGTGCCAGCGCTCCAGAATGGCTGAAAGCTCTGAGAAAAGCGGCCGGTGAAAAGCCGAAAGCGGCAAAGCCAGCACCGGCGAAACAGGATGACAGCGAAGCCCGCGCTAAAGCCGAGGCGCTTATTGAAACGCTCGAAAGCGCACTGGAAGCAAAAGTTGTTGCAGACGCTGCCAGCGCGCTCAAGCAGATTCATCGTTTGAACGACAAGCTGACGCAAAAGACACAGAACCAGATGCAGGGCCGCCTTCGTCTGCTGACCAATCAGCTGAACGAACTCCGCGACTGGCAGGGCTTTGCTGTAACGCCGAAGAAGGAAGCCCTGTGCGAGCAGATGGAAGCCTTAATCGACGCCGATATTGCGCCGGACTTACTGGCCGAGCGTATTAAAGAGCTTCAGACCGAGTGGAAATCTCTTGGCCACTCGAATGACCGGGATCTGTGGCAGCGCTTCCAGGAAGCCTCTGACAAGGCCTTTGAGCCGTGCAAAGCTTATTTTGCAGAACAGGCTCAGCAGCGTGAGAAACTGGTATCACTGCGTAATCAGCTCACCGAAGAGCTACGCCATTACGAAGCCAACATGGACTGGGACAGCGCAGACTGGAAAACGGTGCAGAATACGTTGAATGCCGCCCGTGATACCTTCCGCTCTTATTCGCCGGTTGATCGTGCGTCTCACCAGAAAACCCAGAAAGCATTTAACGACGTCTGCGACGCGATCTATGCGCACCTGAAAGCCGAATACGATCGTAATTTAGATCAGAAGCGCGCTCTGGTCAGCGCTGCTGAAGCGGCTGCGAACAGCGACGATATGAGCGCAGCAGCAGAAACAGTGAAGAAAATCCAACAGGACTGGAAGTTGGTCGGCGTGACCCCTCGCGGTCCGGACCAGAAACTATGGAGCCAGCTGCGTAAGCATGCAGATTCTGTTTTTGCTCAATTGAATGACGCACGCGATGCCCGTAAAGCTGAAATTAACGAAACGGTAGCCAATGCGGAAGCCATCGTTGAAGAAGCAAAAGCGAACGCAGAAAATCAAGGTATTGCGGCAGTAACCGAAGCTCGTGAAAAGCTTGCAGATATTGAGCTTCCAAAAGGAGCACACGGACGCCTTGTTAAATCGCTCAACGACATTGAGGAGCGTATTAACTCTGAACGCAGCGCAGCTAAAGCCGCAGAAGAGCGTGGTCGCTGGGATACTCTGCTGGGGTTAATTTCGACCAATGAGACACCTGAGTCTGACGCTGCTCTGCCTTCGGGCATTGAAGCTGCCTGGTTCACTCAGGAAAGCACTACGGCTGATGCCAGAAAACTCTGCATCACGATGGAAATACTGGCTGATGTTGAATCACCGGTCGAAGATAAGCCGGCGCGCATGGAGCTTCAGGTTCAGCGCCTTGCAGAGGGCATGGGAAGAAATCTCAGCAAAGAAGAAGAGCGTAATGCGCTCATTAAGCAATGGCTGACAGCAGACGCAGATACTGTGCTGACTGAGCGATTTATTGCTGCACTGCGAGCGATTATTTAACGCACAGGAAGCGGTGAGTCATTGTATGGAGGTGCAGCTGTCTACCGGCTGCTGTCTGAATAAAAACGGGCCTTTCAAAGGCCCGTTTTTATTTGTAGCGACGAGAGCTACTCTTCCTCTTCGGCGCCCTTCACGATCAGAAAGCGATACTCCCCATCCACTTCTTCGTTAACCAGCATTTCATGGCTGAGAAACGCACAGAAGCGCGTAAAATCGCGCACGGTTGAAGGGTCTGTTGCCAGTATCTGTATGACTTCGCCGATCGCCATTTCATTAATTTCTTTGTGAAGCATCATTACCGGCTCTGGGCAGAAAAGCCCGCGGGCGTCTAATGTTCTGGCGATATCAGTCATAGTGATCCTGTTAATGTGAAAATCTGAGAGTCAAAAAGAGACCGCGACGCTGAGCCATCACCACGATAGAAATCACTGCTGCACAGAGTGCCGCCGCAACGGTGAAATGACCCGCGTAACCAATATGGGTGGCACTATACCCCGACAAGGCACCTGCGACCATTCCGGTGATTATGACTACGCAGCTCTGAAAGGCATAATCCGCGCCCTCTGAGTGCTCGCGGCAGCGATCCATCATGACCGTAAACAGGGCTGCAGTGGCCATTCCACCCGCCACGTGTTCGGCAATCACGGCCAGCCAGATCGTAAACATATCCCCTGCAGAAATCAGGGAATAACCAAGCATCGCGACGGTTTCAAAGAGAAGGAACAAGACTAATGCATAGGCCCGGGGCATCCGGCCGGTCAGCCAGCCTCCGAACAAGGCACCAGACAGGCCCGCAAGAAAACCACCAATGCCGAGTAAAGCTCCCATCTGCTCAAGTGTGACACCCAGGTCAGAGAGATAAGGCCTGATCATCTGAGTCCCGAACGCATCACCAAACTTATAAAGCGCAATCAAAGCCAGCCATAACCAGGGGCTGTCGAGACGAAAGAAACCAGACCACTGCTTCCAGACGCCCTGCTCTGCTTTGGTATGCCGACGTGGCTTCCAGAAGTACAAAGGTAAACTACCAAGAAACATCAGCGCTGCGACGGACAGCAAAGAAAACTGCCAGCCAAGGTAATTAAAGAAAGACAGCAGAACGCCACCGGCCAGCACCATGCCGACACGATAGCCCCCCACCTGAATACCATTACCGAGACCGCGCTCTTCAGGTTTAAGGTTCTCTACAGCGACCGCATCAGTGGCGATATCCTGCGTGGCGGTTAATAGATTCACGGCCATCAGAACAAGAGCCAGCGCTAACACGCCATCGCTCGTCAGCCATGGCAACGGGACAAACGACAAGCCAATCAGAACCAGCACAGCGGTGTGATTCATTGCCAGAATCCAGCTGCGACGATACTCTCCGGGAACGATGGAGACCCGGTCCAGCACCGGCGCCCAAATGAATTTCAGTGCCCAGGGCAGTGCTACCAGAGACATCAGCCCGATAGACCTGAGATCGACGCCCTGCTCACGCAACAGCACGGGCATTGCCTGGCCGAAGAAGCCGTGGGGAAGGCCCTGAACAAGATACAGAGAAATCAGAGCGAACCATTTAAGTGGCGTGTTCATATGTTTTTATTCGAACCGATAAAGGAAACAAAATGCTCCAGCACAGCTTGTGGTGCTTCTAACTGTGGATAGTGACCTATTCCATTCAGGCGGACTACGTTCGGCTGAGGTATCAAAGATTCATAATGATCTGCCATGTGCCCACCTGATACAGGGTCGGCAGTACCGTCAATTAACAATAGAGGTACATCCAACTTCTGAAGCGCTCCTACCCAACGCTCCCTGTGTTTCCTTCGATCGGCAATATAATGAAGCATGATATGAGATTTTCTATGCCCATCATTACGTGAGAACAAATGCCAGAGATCGTTCGCCTCCGATGAATCCAATTTTGTATATTCACCGAACACCGCATTCAGGTTCTTCTCAAACGTTTGACGAGAGGCGAATTTCGATAATAAAGGACCAACAGGGCTGACCAGCAACTTCTGAATCAGACGCGCTCTATGCTGCTCAGGGAAAAGACCTCCATTCAGCAACGTCATAGTTAGTATCTGGAGACGCTCAGACTCTGGATCGAGGTGTCGTGCAGCTAATTCCTGCGCCACGGTATCACCATAATCATGGGCCAGAATATGCGCTTCCTGAATCCCCCGCTCGGTCAGGACAGACTCAATCAGATCTGCTTGGGCATGAATAGAAAATTGGAAGTCAGCAGGCTTATCGGAAAAGCCAAAACCCAACATATCGATGCTAATAAGGCGGTAGTCGTTCTTCAGCGCTTTCCATATGTAGTGCCAATCCCACCCAGCGGTTGGAAAGCCATGGATCAGGAGAATCACCTCCTCACCGGCACAGGAATCCTGATAGAAGATCTGATGTCCCCTGAATTCGGCCGTTTGCCCTTGCTTGTGCCACGCAGCCAATCCGTTACTTACAGTCATGATTTTCCCGTGTTAGTTCAGAAGGTCTGACTACCTGTATACTCTCGCAGGTGTCACCCAGTATGCCTCAGATAACTGCCCGTATGAAAAAACTGCACCCCAGAAACATTCACAATCAGGAATACGATTTTTATCAGTTGATTAAGGCATCCCCGAATCTCGCTAACTATATAACGAGAACACCTTCTTCTCAGCAGACGATAGACTTCGCCAACCCGTCAGCTGTAAAAGCGCTGAACGCTGCTCTCCTTAAGCAGCATTACGGAGTAACTGGCTGGGACATACCTGACGGTGCTCTCTGCCCTCCTGTTCCGGGCCGGGTTGACTACATTCACTACATCGCCGATTTGCTGGATTCGATAGAGCCCGATAAGAATGTGCGTATGCTGGATATTGGTACCGGTACCAACGGCATCTACCCACTTCTGGCGAGCAGTGTTTATGACTGGGAGTGTGTTGCAACCGACATCAGTGAGGCTTCTTTGGATAATGTCGCGGAGATTTTGAAAAACAACCCGGCTTTGAAGCCCCGCATCAGCCTTCGACTACAGCAGGACAAGCACAAGATGTTTGAAGGTGTCGTTCTGCCACAAGACCAATTCAACGTATCGGTTTGCAACCCGCCTTTTCATGCGTCTGCAGAAGACGCTCTGCGCGGCAGTCAACGGAAAGTCGCCAACCTCAACAAAGGTAAAGCAGAACCTAAGAGCGAGCCTCTGCTCAACTTTGGCGGTATGAAAAATGAACTCTGGTGCAACGGCGGCGAAGCGCTTTTTCTTAAAAAAATGATTAAAGAAAGTAAGCAGTTTGCGTCGCAAATACGCTGGTTTACTAGCCTGGTATCAAAAGCGGAGAGCGTGAAGCCACTGTCGAAACTTGCGAATAAAGCAGGCGCAACAGACGTTAAGGTCATTGAAATGACACAGGGTAAGAAGCAGACGCGAGTTCTTGTCTGGACGTTTCAAGCGGTAGATTGATCGAATTGATGAATCGCGAATAGCCTCCGGCTGAATCGCTTATATGGACCCGTCCCGTTGTTGCAAGCCATTTCGACGTTTCAGATTGAGATTGCACGCTTATATCCGACCTGTTTGCGAGCTCTGTGCTCTGGCCA
>MDSX01079214.1_pt1 | contig 33488 bp, 26 predicted proteins | sample 811141 | NCBI WGS metagenome assembly MDSX01 (sample SAMN05326642, study PRJNA326480) | marine metagenome | isolation source: seawater | place: Atlantic Ocean: South East | collected 2010
CCTTCAACGGGATGGTTTGGTAGGTATTTTGCATTGACAGAATCCATAGTAATCGATTCATAGACTTCTTGTTCAATCGTCCAACCTTTGACATTATGGTTCTCTGCAAGCCACATTCGTGCAATTGCAGTGCCCCAGTTTCCCAAACCTAAAATCGCAATGTGTGCCATAGAGAACAGGCGTAACGCCGTCCACTTCACTTATGTTAATTGCCACTGAAAGATGGTGCAACGGTGCGGTTTTGAATGGTAACCAACGCCTTCAAACTCAAAATAAGTCATCATCGTCTTCTTCATCGAAGTCGAATACATTGTCATCTTCTTTTGCTTTCTTAGCAGGCGCTTTTTTCTTTGCGGCCGGCTTTTTCTTGGCAGGCGCTTTTTCTACGGGCTTTTCCTCTACAGGTTCAGCAATTTTCTCTTTATCAGAAGCATCTGCACGGAGTTTTGCTTGTTCTTGCTCTCGAGCAGCTAATGCCGCAGGCGTCGTTCCAGTTTGTGCAGCGAGTGCACGACGGCGGTCTTCACGTGCTTTACGTTCAAGTTGGCGATGGCGTGATTTTTCGATGCTTTGCAGCATATACATCGCATCGTGTTCTAAGAGTGGAGAATCGGAGATGAGGGTTATATCAAGCCATCCACCGTCTTCAACGATGAACTCAGCAAGTGGCTCAAAATTTAAATCAGATTTTTTGATTTGTGTATAATGCATAGCATTACCCGAACGGTGCTCAATACCGGAGAAGTGGCAATAGAACTCCTTTGTTCCGATGGTTTCACGCACTTCATCAAACAGTTCACCGTAATCTTCCGAGGTTCGCATCTTTCCATGACCGCGAGCGTGAATATGTGCGATATTGAGCACAGGTATGGTACCTTCAACGTGGTTGACGACTTCCAAAACTTCCTCAAGGCTACCCCAGAGTTCTTGACGTCCAGATGTTTCAATTCCTATCTTCGAGGGAGTCCCATCCTTAATCCAAGGAAATACCGGGAACTCGTCTTCATCATCATGCCAGATTTCGTGAACCCGGTCGACGATTCCTGCAAAGACATTAGCAAGTTGTTCATTCGCAGCACTGCCCGGATGCATACCCCCGTAGTGTCCAGCATGGAGCGTGATGTGTCGAGCGTTGATGGTTCGAGCAGCCTGCAGGGTAGTTTCAATTTTCGTCATTGAGCGTCCACGTTCGACTCGGTTTCCGAGCAGTTCAGAATAGTAAGGACCGTGGATGTTCATTTCGAATTCAGTCTTGTTTGCTAATACTCCTGCTTGCCAGTATTGTTCGAAATGTTGTGGAGCAACCATACGCACAGTTTGGACTTCCATAGTTTCAAGTCCAAGAGAGATGATGTCATCCATTCCTTCTACGATAGTGCGTCCCTTACATGACAAAGGCACGCCAGCGGGACCGAGTTTAATTGGCATAATTCACATCCCCGCAGGAACAACCCAAGGGTCTTCCTATGATAATCCCTTTCGCTTGGCTGTCCGGCAAAATTCTCTTTTTTCCGATACCCATCGTAAGGAAATTGCATACGACCCTTGATGAACTCCCTCAACAGGGATAGGCCATGGACGAACAGGTTGAAGCGGCTATTCGCGCTTTCCAAAAGGGATTGCCCGTGTGTTTATTCGACTCTGAAAAAAGAGAAGGGGAGACTGATTTACTGTTTCCAGCCCAATTTGCCAGTCCAGCTACTATGCGACAACTTCGCATGGATTGCGGAGGGCTTCTCTTCCTTGCTATTGGTCATGAAATAGGTGAATTATTTTCACTGCCTTTCCTTCAAGACCTCCACACTCAACGCTCCCTAACCGAACAGTTCCCAGTACTCAATCATCTTGTTACCAACGATTTGAGATATGATGCTCGTTCGGCTTTTACTCTGTCTTTGAATCATCGGGAAACATACACCGGCATTACCGATCATGACCGGGCTCTCACCACGCAACGATTTGCCTTACTGGCTGGGGAACTAACCGAAGCTGGAATTTCCGGAAAAAGTGCTCAAGAGGCTTTAGGGAAAGAATTCCGAACCCCGGGACATATTCCCGTTTGCCGTGAAACCGAAGGTGGTCTTTCAATAAGGCAAGGACATACTGAACTTGCAGTGGGTCTTTCACGTCTTGCCGGTATGACGCCTGTCGTCATTGGTGCAGAGATGTTGCAAAGCGATGGCGACTACGCTCTTTCAGTTGATGATGCTCGTGCATGGGCGAAACAACGAGACATTCCTTTTTTGGAAGGGGCTCAATTAATTGAGGCATTACATTCTTGAACACAACCTTCCATTTTAATGCGGTAAAACCTTGAGGGACAATACTTTCACAGCAACAGGTGAGCACATGAAGCGGGTCATGGCGGTCGGAGTTTTTGACCTTCTTCATGCAGGCCATTTGCATTACTTAGAACAGGCAAAATCACTTGGTGACACCCTTACAGTCGTCGTTGCACATGACGATACGGTTCGTATGCGCAAGCACGAACCTGTAACCGGTCAGGATTTGCGCCGAAGAATGGTTGAAGGATTGAAACCAGTTGACAACGCCATAATTGGTAATCCGCCTGAAGTGCCTATTTTCGATATCTTACCAAAGGTCAAACCGAACATTATTGCTCTTGGCTACGACCAAGAACATGCAGAAGACCGAATACGCTCCAAACTTGAACAGCTTGGGCATGGTAAAATCCAAGTTATTCGAGTAGAGGGGCTTTCCGATGATTTAGACGGAACGCGTAAAATCATCGCACGCATTTTACAACTCTCATCATCCCCTAAGGAAGGTGAAGTCTAATGTTTACTGGAATCGTTCAAGGAACGGGAACTATCCTTGGAATCGATGCCAAACAAAGTATCCACACATTGCAAATTGAATTGCCCAATACGCAAGGCCTGCAGACAGGAGCCAGTGTTTCAATCGATGGCGTTTGTTTAACTGCAGTTTCTATTCAAGATTCGGTTGTTTTCTTTGATGTGATTGCAGAAACGATGAACCGCACCACGCTTGGACAGCTCAGCGTTGGCCAACATGTCAATGTTGAGAGGTCATTGAAATTTGGTGACGAGATTGGTGGACACTTACTTTCAGGTCACATTATGACAATCGGTATCGTTCATTCAAAGACCCAGAATGGAGAAGGTTTCGACTTTACAATACTGCTTCCAGCGGATATTCGAAAATACGTCATGGAAAAGGGATATATCGCTGTGGATGGTATCTCATTAACAGTTGGTGAAGTTCGTGAAGATGTATTCTCCCTTCACATTATTCCCGAAACCCTCCGTTTGACTACGCTTACCGAGAAGGAAATTGGCGATGCAGTGAATTTGGAAATTGATTCCACTACGCAGACAATTGTAGCAACAGTTGAGCGTGTTCTTGAAGAAAAAAAGGAGTTGATGTAATGCCAAATATTGCCCTCGTATGTGGTTCATTCCACCGTGATATGATTGAACAGATGCTTGAATATGCTCGACAAGAAGCAACGCAGCTCAATCTTGTCGTTGTTGATGTTGTTTGGGTTCCTGGAGCAATGGAAGTCCCGCTTGCTGCAGATCGCCTTCTCGCAAATGATGAAATCGATGGAGTTGCATGTCTCGGTATTATCGAAAAAGGACAAACACAACATGGTTTGGCGATGGGTCAAGCAGTCATTAAATCGATTATTGAATTACAACTGGTCCATGAAAAGCCGGTCGGCTTAGGAATTATTGGCCCAGGCGCCGAGCCCGAACATATTGGGCCTCGACTTGAACCGCATGCAAGAGCTTCCGTCGCCGCAGTATCTTCGATGCTTTCATGAACACGTAGAGGGATTTTAATGAGTGAATCAAAAGTTCAAAATTTTCTTCAAAATCCGGTTTTCCGTTCCTTCATGGCTTTTTCCATTTTCCGAGCCTTCTACGGCGTTGGTATCCTCGCAGTCACTTACTTCCTTTCCACATCCGCTGAGGCGCCATGGTACGTTTCGGTTGGTTTCCTTCTTTTTTCCATGGTATTTTCCCGGTGGCTTTTCAAACGAATTAAAGGACGGAAAAATCTCAAAACGAGTTCTAACGTTTTGATGTCAATGTTCAAATGGTGAATCGCCCCGTAAGAAGTTTGTAGGGGATTCATTCCATGTCAACAGTTCACAATGTCATCATTATCGGTTCAGGTCCAGCGGGTTATACTGCAGGCCTCTATGCTGCTCGAGCAATGCTCGAGCCACTTATGTTTGGAGGCTACATGTCAGGGGGTCAATTGATGCTGACATCAGATATAGAGAACTTCCCGGGTTACCCGAAGGGTATTGGTGGTCCTGAGATGATGATGGAATTAAGAGAGCAGGCCGAGCGATTTGGGCTTGAAGTACGGGATCAGAACGTGGAATCAGTCGACCTCTCAGAAAGACCATACAAGGTGGTTGTTGAGGGCGAAACCTTCCTTACCCACGCAATCATTGTCTCAACTGGTGCAGAATCTATCTGGTTAAACGCTCCAGGTGAAGAAGAACAAAAGGGTCGTGGAATTTCAACTTGTGCTACTTGCGATGGTGCTTTCTTCAAGGACGAAGAAGTGATGGTCATTGGAGGTGGAGATTCAGCGTGTGAAGAGGCGACATTCTTGACAAGATTTGCTTCCAAAGTGACGCTTGTCCATCGTCGAGACGTCTTCAGAGCCTCTAACATCATGTACGAACGTGCAGTCAAGAATGAAAAGATAGAGATCAAGACCTTTAGACAAGTCAAAGAATGGCTCTCCGATGAAAAAGGTTTGACGGGGGCGGTTCTCGAGGACCCACGTAATGGAGAAACAGAAAACATAGACGTCACTGGCGCCTTCATCGCTATCGGTCACAAACCAATTACCGGGTTCCTCGGTGGTCAAGTCGAAGTTGATGAGGAAGGATACATACTTCACAAAAATCACACCATGACCTCTGTCGATGGAGTCTTTGCTGCGGGCGATGTTGTCGATACCCGTTACAAGCAAGCGATTACTGCTGCTGGTATGGGATGTCAAGCCGCTATGGATGTTGAAAAGTGGCTTGAAGACCAACATTAATCTCTCAATGAGTTTATGTCCAAGTCGTTCTTGGACTGTTTGGGATTGCTTGTGGATATCGATGTTCAGCGTTATGCTCGCCACATCTCTTTGCCTCAAGTTGGATTTGAAGGCCAGCGTAATCTCAGTCAGTCTCGAGTTCTCGTGGTTGGTGCTGGTGGTCTTGGAAGCCCAGTTCTTCTTTATCTGGCAGCTGCTGGAATAGGCCACATCGGAATTATCGATGATGACTGCGTTGATTTGTCCAACCTTCAACGTCAGGTTCTGCATTCAACAGCAACTGTCGGCCAACTGAAGGTCGAATCGGCGAGTAATCGACTTCTCGAATTGAACCCGGATCTCAAAGTTACAACTTACGGCGTTCGATTGGCTCCGGAAAACATTGAATCTATCCTTGATGCGGGTTGGGATGTTGTCATTGACGGAACTGATAATCTTCCAACTCGTTATCTTCTTGACGATGCATGTTTTTTGAAGAACATACCCTGGGTATATGGTTCTATATATCGTTTTGAGGGTCAAATTAGTGTGTTTAATTACCAGCAAGGGCCGTGCTATCGCGATTTATTTTCTGAAGTCCCCCCACCTCAATCTGTTCCATCATGTGAAGAGGGTGGAGTGCTCGGAGTATTGCCGGGTGTTATCGGCTCATTACAGGCCAATGAAGCCATCAAAATCATACTTGGATTAGGTGAAGTTCTCAATGGCCGACTGTTGCTTTATGATGCGGAATTGATGAATTTTCAAACACTGTCATTCACGCACAATTCTGAGAGGGAAACAATTCACAATTTATCGTTAAGTACTGCTATGTTCAATGACGATGCCTGGTGCATGGGACTCACTGGAATGGGTGATGTTGATGAAGGAGAAACTTCCAGCGGTGGAATGATGTTCAAGTCAATTTCCATGAATGATTTCATCAAACGTAGAGATACCGGTTGGGCGCCGTTTATTCTCGATGTTCGCTCCGATGGAGAATATCTGCAGGCGCGCACTGCTTCAAGTGATTTACAAATCGATCATGAATCTGTTCTTACTATGACAGATTCGATTCCTAAGGACCGAGAAGTCGTTCTTCTTTGTCGCAGTGGAATGCGTTCTCAAATGGCTGCAATGTATCTTATTCAAGCCGGTTACGATGGCTCATTTCTCTACAACCTTGAAGGTGGTATTATGGCTTGGCAGTCTCTTCGACCCGAGGAAATCATACTCGGTTAATTCGGTAAGTGCTGAGAGTCAGCGAACTGTTGTGTCAACTCCATTCTCAGGGGTGAGGTTCAAGTCTCAACAGCCACCCCTGTCGCTCAAGGGAGGGACTCAATGGCCAAAGTAATCGTAGCGGACGAAAATGAAGGTCGTCGTTCCCTTCTCGCAAATACTCTCGAGCGAGAGGGTTTCGAAATAACTCGTGCTGCGACGCTTCGACAAGCCGAAGGGACTGCTCTCGCCATTATGCCTGAAGTCGTCCTAATCGATGGTGAATGGAAAAATGGCGATGCAATGGATGCTTCTCAACGTCTAATGAGCGATCCTGAATTCGCTTTCAAGTGCCGTATAGTGATTCTGGCACGGAATGTTTCACAAGAATACCGAGTGAGTGCTGCGCAATCGGGAGTTGCAGAAGTTATTCCAAAGCCTGTTGACATGAATGCCTTGATTCAACAACTGAATAAGCACACTCGTAAGCAATTCGTCCCTCCTCCTGCTGATGTTTCTACCGCACATGGCGGTGGCGGAAGTTTTGATGTTTCCATGACGATGGGAGACAGCACATGGGCCCTACCTATGTTGAAAGGCCTTGTAGGGCCGGAGAAAATTAACACTGATTTCATCGATGAAATATTATCACAAATGGATGAGGAAGGTTTGGAAGTCGACACAGAACTCGATACCTCCGCAATGTCTTCAATGCTGCGTTTAGCACTCAATAAATTGGTTGAACAAGCAAGTGCCGACGGTGAACTCACGCCTCCGAAGGAAGGGGGCGAAGAGCATGTTTCCAAGCAGGAAACACTGCCAGGTCCTTCTTCTCCAAGTCAAGCAAAGCGAGGACAGCCTTTGGGCGGTGATGCGAAGAAAATGATTCAAACCATTTCCTCGCCAATGGAAAGTATCCTTGAAAAACAAGCACAGGGAATTGCCGATGAAGTCGAAGAGATGATGGATTCAATCCTTGATGAAGAACCCGATTTGGTGGCTTTACATGGATTTGAGACGATGGTCCCCATCGATCCAGAGGTCCTCACTATGACTCGATTAACGACTGAGCTTGTAGCGGACCTCATGTGGAAACTCGGCCAAAGAGGAGCAGTTTCAGATCTTACACTCCTTACTCAGATTGAAGATGCTGCTCAGATGATGGCTGATGTTTTGGATTCCTTACCTGTCATTGAAGAAGAGGAATAAGCATGGCGAGATATCCAATTCCTCGACCAAATGAATTGATGCTTGTTGACAGAAAAGAAGAATTGGATGTGCTCAAAAAAAGCCAGCCACACATCTACCGTTGGAGGGCTTTGTTTGGTTTCATCATGCTTCTCTTCTGCGCTATTTGTGGTTTTTTACTGTTTAGGGACGCTCAAAACATTTTGTTATGGTTCGAGAATTTAGGCCCCATGGGTCCAGTATTCTTTACACTTGGACTCTCACTTGCAGTCATCATCATGATTCCCACACCATTGATTAAAGTCTCTGCAGGGGCAATCTTTCCATTTTGGATTGCAGCAGCCGCTAATTTTCTTGCATCATTAATAGGAGGACTCATCGCATTTCTCCTCGGAAGGTGGCTCTTTCGAGAAAGCATTCAGCGTTCGCTCAAAGAGGATTCACGTTTGCACAATATCGAACAGGCTTTGACAAACGACGCTATGAAAATTTCAATCTTAGTTCGCCTTTCGCCTTTGATACCAGATGAATGGTTGAATTATTTGATGTCTGCAACGCCAGTAAGTCTTCGTGTTTACATGATTTCAAACTGTTCAGGCATTGTTTATTCATTGGCATATGCATACTATGGCCATGCGCTCGGGAAATTTGCTTTGAACTCATCTGGAATTGAAAACATGAATTCTACACCCATGGGCAATGCAATGCTTTTGCTCGGAATCCTCGCATCAATTCTCGCTACCGTACTTGTCACTCGAGCCTCAATGAAGGCTCTGAAAGAAGCGATTCCTGAAGAGGAATGAGGAGGGTATCTCCCGATTCCTGCCGTGGCATTCAGCCGCTGTGTTTGTATGTGTGTGGCCTTTGGCCAAACCATGAGCCAAGGGGATTTACCCGTCATCCATGGGGCCGGTTGGAAGCCTGATGAGGCGTTAACCTTCACTCAACCTTTGCTTGCAGATGCTGCGAGGACGGAAATTTTACGATTTGTTGCTCAACGACACGATGGCCATCTTTTCCTCGTTGCTAACGTGTGGGACGTCTTAATTGAGAACGAATCAAAACAATTCGAGGGCCCTTCTTGGTATACATTCAGCCAGCGTTTTATCGATTCTGTCCAACGAGGCCTCGTGGCTCAGGTTGATGCGAAAATGAAAGATGATGTGGAGGTTGAAGTTATCCCGAGGCGAAGTTTAACCGAATTTTTAGATCGGAGGGCACAGCACTTCCTTCTCGATTTACGCTTGGTTTTTCGTCGACTTGCTCATTACATGTCGGTCACGATAGAACAACGTATTGAATGGCAAACAATGATGACGCGCACTCGAATACTCGACACAGAACTCAAATCGATTTACACTGACGGAATTGAGACACCAGATGGGTCCTCATTCGGAGGCAAGGGCTTCCGTTCAACCTGGCAGGAAGGCGTTGTGGCTGTTGCAACAGCACTCAACCGTCAACCCGATGCTCCACGCCATGCTCGCCCTGGTAAAGGATACGACGGCGACCTTGTCGCTCCAATGATTCGAGATATTGGTCTTGGACTTGCGATGGGCGATACTTCCTTGGATGTCATGGCAGCTAATCTTGGAAAAGTTGGTTCGAACCAAAACGGAGGTTGGGATGATGCAGGAGGTCGTGACTTGCATGTCGGTGCTTGGCATGTAGGCGTTTTACCCCCTACTGCTCCCCTTCCTATCGCCAGTGTAACGATGACGGGTCTTGCTTTTGCTGCATGGCGCCAGAATCTCAATCGTTTCCAAGTCGCTTGCATCGGTGAAGGTGCTTCCTCATCTGGAGAATTTTGGGAAGCGATGAATCTCGCAGGTGCTCGAGGTCTACCCATAACTTACATTCTCCAAAATAATCAAATTGCTCTTGACACATCACCTACCAAGCAATCAGGTGTCGAGGTTTGGGCTGACAAAGCCGATGCAATGGGTTTCCCTGCATGGACCATTGACGGTTCAGATCCTGCTGCTTGGTATGCCAGTACGGCTTGTGCCCGTGAGTTTGCTTTGAATGGCGGTGGACCGACGCTTATCCACGTTGAAACAATGCGTGGTTGCGGTCATGCTCATCACCATGATGACTTGTATCTCGGTAATGAATCAGGTACGCCCCCCGGTTATGTGGATAGAGAATTACTGGCATATTGGGAGGCAAAAGACCCCCTCCCGACTCATCGAGCATTACTCCTTGATCTTGGTCTTGATGAATCCATTTTGATCGAGATGGAAGAAAAAGAACAGAAAGACATCCAAATTGCTCGAGAAGAAATCGAAGAGATGCCATGGCCTGAGCCGGAAACTGTCGTAAAGGGTGTGACGCTCCTCAATGATGCAGAAACGCATGAACAACGCTTCAACCGTTTATCTCAGCCAACCCAAATTGGGCAGTCTGAATCTCCTCTGGGTTTGGGAGTTACAACGCTTGACTATGTTGAGAAGGGAGGTTGGACCTATGCTCGAGCAATTCAGCAGGCAATGTCCGACATAGCGACTCGTCATGGAGATGATTGTATGTTCATCGGCGAGGATATGGAAGTTGCAGGCGCTTTTGGGATGAATATGGCTTTGAAGAATGCTGGTCATACTGAGAAATTACTTGACATGCCTCTTTGTGAAGCCGCGATTGTACATACTGGTGTTGGAGCAGCACTTTCGGGAATGCGCCCCATGGTTGAAATTCAATTTGGTGGATTTGCTGCTCTCGGATTTAATGCTCTGGTCAATAATGCGGCCATGCTTCGATGGCGCTGGGGTGCCGATTGCCCAATGACAATACGAATTCCTTTGGGTGGACATACCCGTTCAGGTCCGTTTCACGCAAATATGATTGAATCCTGGTTTGCCAATGATCCAGGATTGGTTGTAGTCGCTGCTGGAACTCCACAAGATGCATATGATCTGTTGATGGAAGGTGCGGAATTGAACGACCCTGTCTTATTCTTGGAGCACATTGGATTGTATGGGCTTCGGGGAGGCTTGACTGGATGGGGGCAAAATATCAATCAAAATGTTGACACCGAGACGGTCAAAAATGCCATTGAAAGTGGTGAGCGTTACAAAATTGGAAAAGCTGCCGTTGTACGTGGTGGCCGAGATGTGACCTTGGTTACATGGGGTTCAATGTTGCATGTTGCGCTACAAGCTGCCGAAGAACTCTCCTCAGAAGATATTGAAGTTGAAATTATCGACTTGAGAACGCTGCTTCCATTCGATGCGCAGACATGTATCGATTCAGTTCAAAGAACGGGCCGTCTTGTCGTTCTTCAAGAGGGCCAGTGGTGTGGAGGATTAGGGCATAGCATACAAAGTCGAATCTTGGAATCATGCTTCTATTCCCTCGAAGCAGCCCCTCTCGTCATTGGTGCTGTTGATACGCCTGTTCCTTTCTCTCCTCCCCTCGAAAACTTCACAATTCCCACCACTGAGCATGTTCGTAAAGTTTTGAGGTTCACCGTACAATCGTGAGCCAGCTCTCCTTCAAATCAATGTCCTTCATGAATTCTGTTCCAATAATGCCCACTCCTCGCCCGTAACAAGGTTCTCTTTTGATATCATCTAATGATGTTCGATTAAATGATAATTTAGTCACCTTCTGATAACAATGGTGAAGAAGGAAAGGTTACTGGTTCAACCATGGGGTCCGAAGAAAAAGTGATGGGAATCGCTCAACTTCTTCACTTCCAAACCCTCGTCACGACTGGGGCGTTATTCCTCGGAATTATTGCCGTACAGCTTTTTTCTTCTGAAGCAGGATACGACAGTCTGCTCATCACCTTCATCATCGCTTGTTTAGCTCTCGGCTTACTGATTTATTCTGCAGACTTCTTCATTGAGGGGGCGAAGGGACTAGCTCGCCGAGGTGGTTTGCCGGAGGTCGTCATCGGATTGACCATTGTCTCAATTGGAACTTCATTGCCAGAGATTCTCGTGACAACAACGGCTGCTTCAGATGTGGCTGTGAAACCTGAAGTTGCGGATTTCGCAATTGGAGGGATTCTCGGCTCAATTTTTGTTCAAATCACATTAGTAATGGGTATCGTTGTCGTCAATAAGGGGCTCAAGATTCGAGAATCTTGGTTGAAGCGTGATGGCCTCATTATGTTACTTTCAGTCTTAATTCTCACTTTCTTTTTACTTACCGAACATACCTTAGAGCGATGGGAATCAATGATATTGGTTACCTTGTATATTGTCTATATATCATGGTTGCTTACCAATCGAAAAGAAATACAGTTAGAAGAATCCCTTGAAGATGACGTTGGGGTTCGGGGCTCGAATTGGAGTGTCGCAGCCTACTTCATTATGGTCGTTTGTGGACTTGCATTTGCTGTTTTCGCCGCCCATCATTTAGTCGAGCAGGCTCGACTCATCGCAATAGAACTCAATGTACCTCATGCCATTGTCGGGACGACGGTTTCTGGTATCGGGACATCGCTACCAGAATTAACCATCGCCCTAATGGCGGCAAGACGAAGCCAAGGCGTTGCCATTGGAACGCTGATTGGCTCCAATATTACCGACCCGCTCCTCTCGATTGGTTTAGCAGGTTTAGTCCACCCTCTCCCAATTACTGATGCGGGCTATGAACAAATTGTATACCTCATTATTCCGTTCACGATTTTGGGATGTTTTGTTGCACTCTTGATGATGCGAACCTCATATGAATTTAAGAAATGGGAGGGCTATACACTGATTGCACTGTATCTTTGCTTCTTAATTGCTCTTACAGCATACAACCGTTCATGGATTGCCTTCTGAAACAATGAAGACATAAGGGGCGACTTCTTCGCCTTCTATATGGTGAACTTCCAACTCGACGAAATGCAAGAGATGTTGAAGGAATTAGCGCATGAATTTGCTCTGGATGAAATCCGACCAAATGCTGAACATTGGGATGCAGAATCGGTTTATCCAAAAGAAGCAATACAAGCTGCCCATGAGATGGGTTTGCTGAACTTACATATTGCTGAGGAGTATGGTGGACCAGGCTTAGGTTCGATGGAAGAAGTCCTTGTCAATGAAGAATTAGCATGGGGTGATCCAGGATTTGCTACTGCTGCTTATGCCACATCCTTGGCCTGTGCGCCAATCATTACTGGTGCAACCGAGCAACAAAAGCAGAAATGGTTGCGTATGGTAGCAGAAGATGGAGCTTTGGCATCATATGCAGTCACTGAACCTGGTGCAGGTTCTGATGTCGCAGCGTGCAAAACCAGTGCTCTTCGAGATGGAGATGAATACGTCATTAACGGTTCAAAAATGTGGATTACAGGTGCTGGATATGCCGATTTCTTCTTTGTCTTAGCCAAAACCGATGTTGAAGCAGGCTACAAAGGGATGTCAGGTTTTATTGTTGAGAAAGATGCTGAAGGGTTCTCGCTTGGTAAGAAAGAAACCAACATGGGTCAGAGATGTTCCGATACTCGCTCAATTCAGTTTGATGAGGTTCGAGTTCCTGCAGATCAATTGATTGGAGGCTCTGAATCCGGAGGCTGGATGAACGCCATGAAGGCCTTTGACATGAGTCGCCCGAACATTGCAGCACATGCGACTGGACTTGCCCGGGCCGCATATGAGCATGCTTTACAGTATTCAGGTGAAAGGGAAACATTTGGAAAACCACTGCATCGACACCAAGCAATTCAATTCCTTTTAGCTGATATGAAAACCAAAATTGAAGCCTCGAGAATGCTAACTTGGAAATCGGCTGCTGATTCGGATGCAGGTGTGAAAAACACGGAATCAGCGGCACACGCCAAGCGTTTTGCAGCAGATACAGCAATGGAAGTCGCTACCGACGCGGTCCAAGTCTATGGCGGGTATGGATACTCAGAGGAATATCCAGTTGCCCGATTGATGAGAGCCGCGAAAGTCATGCAGATTTATGAGGGCTCTTCACAGGTCCAAAAGATGATTATCGGACGTGAGATTACCAAAGACCTGTAATCATTTTTCGAGAAACTTATCAGTCATGAGTTCCCAGAAATCGATTAACTCTTGTTCCTTTTCCTGCTTTTTTTCTTCGGCTTCTTCCTGTTGCCGTTGAGCCATCTCTAATTCGTGCATTTCTTGTTCCCAAGCCTCTTGAAGTTCATACATTTCGTCCATTTCAGCGTGCATTTCTTCATCATCATCATCATCGGTTTCATCTTCATCCCATTCTTCTGGATAGTCCCATTCGTCTTCAACCATTTCTTGGGTGACTATCATCGTGTCTTGAAAGATGACGATGTCTTGGAGCATTTGACGCTGACAGACAATAAATTGCGCCAGCATAGGGATTTTCATAGCGGTTTTAACATCGTTAAAAAGTGCCAGAACCAGTGATACAATTCGATCTCCGATTGGGAGTTTTTGGTTTTTAGAATGCAAGCAGAGATTGACTGAATAATCGTTTTCTTGAACGACATCATTCTGCCATCTTCCAGCGGTAATGGCTACTGACCATTCGGGTTGAGACGGAATTTGAAACTCATTGATTCCTTGAAATTTTGAATCAATGCAGTACCAACGTTTTGATTCCCCTCGTAATCTGACCTTAATTGCTTCATTGGTTAGGACGACAATTTCAACTCCGGGTGTATCTTTTGCTACGGATTGCAACATCTCGACCGAGCGTAGTTCAGGCTCAGACATTCTGTAATTCTTTTTCGACATGAGCACCGATTGAATCGAGTATATATCAAGAGCAAAGAACAAAACCTTTCGCCTTGAGTTGAGAATATGGCCAAACATTGTCCTGCCATGATTCTCGCTGCCGGAGCCAGTCAGCGTCTTGGTCAGCCGAAATCCTTAGTTCCCATTGGGGATACAACTCTGGTTGGACTTGCGTATCAAAAGTTAATTCATGCGGGTTGCTCTCCAGTTGTGATTGTAACACGAAGTGAACTTTCCGTCGAGATCATGCAAGCAGCTCTTGGTTCAACTGTTTTGGTAAACTCATCTCCCGAACAAGGGCGAACGGGGAGTATTCAGTGCGGTCTTCTCTCACTTGCATCGGATAAAGGACGTATGCCACAACGCGTGATTATCGCTCCAGTCGACCGCCCTGGATGGAGTGTTGCAGATGTACGTGCGCTACTTTCATCTCAACGCAGTTCAACTCTTGCATCAAATGAGCGACGCGGCCATCCCTTAATGCTCGATGAAGAGGCCATTGATTCAGTTCTTTCAGCACTACCTGGGACGCCATTACGTAACTTAGTTGCCTTTGATGATGTGATTGTCGATGCCCCTCTTCTTGGACTAAATATTGACTTTCCTGAGGATTTAGAGATTCTAAAGCAGCATGAATCATCTTTGCTCGAAATCGGCTAAAGCCTTGAGGGCAAAGCGTATGTGCAACCCCCTCGAGCGACCAACATGACTGCGAAGGTAATGTCTTGGGCACTTTCGCGTCTCGCACACGGTAATCGAGTTGTTCTCGCAAGCGTCGTTGAAACAACAGGCAGCGTTCCCGGTAAAGTGGGCGCTCGATTAGCCGTGGCTTCTGACGGCCAATGGACTGGAACTGTTGGTGGAGCCGGCTTGGAAATGAAAGTACTCCAACGCTGCCAAGAACTTCTCTCTGTTCACCACCGTCCGTTTGGAGAGGTGTTACGATACGGATTGAATAAAGGGGCGAAGGGCTATGAAGTGACGCCCCTTGATTCTCTTTGTGGCGGCCAAGTGTCGTTGGCAATCGAGGTGATTATTCCAATGCCGCATGTTTTGTTGATGGGAGGTGGACATTGCGGCCAAGCAATTGCTCAGTCTTTAGATGCACTGGGATGGCAACACTCGGTTCACGATACTCGAATTGAATATTCCAGTCAGGAAATGTATCCGAATGCAAAGCAACGCTCATCAGTTTCCGTCAAGGCTTTTTTTGAAGACCAGACCCTTGAAACCCTTGGCCGTTTTTCAGATGTTTTACTTTTAGGCCACGATTGGGCTGAGGATGAAGAACGTCTCCGCTGTTTACTACACATATTCAACGATTCAGATGCGATTCCCAACGGTAATCAAGGTCCAAGGATTGGAGTTATTGGTAGTCGTTCGAAATGGCGAGCTTTTGAGAAGGTCTGTCACAAGGAAGGAATCCAGCAGTCGATACTTGATGCAGTCATCTGTCCGATTGGACTGAATATTGGTGCGGAATCCCCGGAAGAAATCGCTGTGGCTGTTGTCGCTCAAATTATGGCTGCTTTCAAAGATGTAGATCCTGAAGCCCCTTCCTGGCGCACGTGACTTATTTTTGAATAAAGATACGTTCCCGGAAGTAACGGAGTTCTTCAATTGACTCAAGGATATCATCCAATGCCAAGTGTGCCCCCTTCTTCTCGTAACGTCCCGATTCAGGATACCATCTTCGGGCTAACTCTTTGACTGTGGAAACGTCAATCATTCTATAATGAAGGTGACTGACCAGCAAAGGCATTTCTTTTTCCATGAATTTTTTGTCATTCCAAATACTGTTTCCACACAGTGGGGCAGTGCCTGGAGGAATCCATTTTTTCAGAAATTCGAGTGTTTGCGCCTCTGCTTCTTCGCACGAAACCCCTGAATGACGAACGCGTTCTACTAATCCACTGGATGTGTGGTGAGTTGTATTCCATTCATCCATCCCAGCGAGTAATTCTTCTGAAACTGTAACCGCAAGGTTTGGGCCTGTGGCAAGAATGTTCAGATCCCCATCAGTAACGACAGTAGCGATTTCAATAATTGACTCTTTTTCGATATCAAGTCCCGTCATTTCAAGGTCAATCCAAACCAAGCGCTCATTCTTTTCAGCCATGATTTCGCCAACAGGTGGAGGTTTTTGAATTGGGCGTAGGGTTATGAAGTTCTCATTGGAGGCACGTGCATGGCGGATGAGGCGGGTTCCACGCTTCCTGAGGAACCTTTTGACTCTGTTTCTCAAATGAACGCAATGAATCTCATAGCGGTCAGTGGCCTCACTTTTTTACTGATTTTTTCATTTTTCGCTCTTTCCTTGTCCAATGATTCATCTCCTCAATTGATTTCTCCAGAGACGGTGGACAGCGACGATTGGCGAGCCTTTTCTGTCGTTGCTCCGGTCGACACTGGAATCAATGTTTATCACGACCATTTCCGTACCAATGAGACCTATCCTTCTTGGCTTTTGGATGAACTTGGCGTCAACAAAGTATGCGATTTGACATTTACCGGTACTTGGCAAGAACGTTATGATGCGGATAGGGATACGTGCTGGGACACGTTAACTCCCAGTGATATCGTTGCTTTTCCGGGGACCAAAATCATCGGTCATTCACCTGATGGCGGCAGTGAAATCCTCATCTTGGATGACCCGAGCGACGGCCATGGTTCAGCAGTAACCGGCGCGGTTCTTGATGCAAATCCTGATGCGGTCATTTTCTTTGTTGAAGGATTTAGTACCGAAGCGGTAATTGCTGCTGCAAACCAACCCCTTGTTGATATCATCTCAACCTCGTTCGGCGCTCCGGGTTCGGTACCGGTTTCCGGTATTGAGAGAGGAACTGAAATTGCGGTTGTCGAGGAAGGAAAAATACACACTGGCGCCGCTGACAACAGCCCTTCACCGGCTATTCAAGATTCGACTGCTGGGCCTCCATGGTCGATAGGGATTGCAGGGTATGCAGAAGAAGGCGACGACCAAAAAGAGATCATGTCTGGTTCGTATCCGGATATCTCTGCTGATTGGACACAATATCTACCAAATCACGACGATGTAGACGGGTATCATGAAACATCTGGTACCTCTTTTGCAACGCCTCGTACCGCAGGGATACTTTCGTATGTGCTGCAATCATTACGCTTTGAATTCAATGATGCAGGCTCAGGTGCATCCCCTGAATTACGTCAAAGCATGCTTGTGAACGGAACTGATAGTGAGGGCAATCCGTTCCTCATTTCTAATTCGGATGTTCGTGAAGCTCTCAACCTCTCAGCATGGTATCCAGAACTTGGTTGGGATCCCACATCAGGTACGATGCCAATTTCACCAATAGCGCCGTGCACTCAAACTGGCTGGGGATTGGTGAATCTTTCCAATATTGAGCCAATGATAGCCCACCTCAATCAATCCTCTGAACTCTCTCAAAGACCAGGAGATGTCGTGGCTTGCATGAATGCCAATCAAGACATGAGAGAGGCTTACTGGAATGCTTATCCATCCTTGCCAGTGGGAGAACATGAACTGTTTGTCACTGGTTCTCAGGGCATAGAACGGCGACTGTTTTGATTAAACACTGACCCAATCGATGACGATTTGTCCGTTTTGATTTAATCCAACAACCGGTTTGTATCCTTCGTGAGGCGTGTTTTCAATGGAACTGATAATCGCTTCTAATTTTCCATCAGGTAAGCGGATATCAAATCCATGTTGAGTTGTTATTGTCTCAGGCAGAGGGGGTAAAATAGCCTCTTGAACGATTTCTATCTCGTCTTCAACCTCTTCGACGATTTCAGGTTCATCCTCAACCATTTCAACTTCTTCTTCAACCTCTTCGACGATTTCAAGTTCATCCTCAATCGCTTCAATGAGTTCAACTTCTTCTTCAACTTCTTCGGTGGTTTCAAGTTCATCTTCATAACTCTCTTGAGTGACAGGTTCTGGAATTTCAAGAGCAGTGTTAGCTTTTGGGTTGAAAGCAGGTTTTCGCGTATCTACGGTCTGAGATAATTGGGGTGCTAATTTTTGTTCTTGTTGAACTTCATAAATTCCTTCATCGTCATCTAATTTCTGCATGGTTAGGAATCCCCATCCTAACGCAATCAGCCCTACGCCAACAAAGGAAAGAGCTTGCAAAGTATCGCTACTTTCTATTTGAATCGAGAAGATGGAAAAAGACACTATTGAACCGTAGCCGCCCAAAATACGTCGCCAGCGTGCTTCGTGTTCTGGCGCGTAACCTTGGATTCCCACGGCGATGAGAATCACAGTGGTGAGTAGCCATGCAAAGGACCATTGGTCAACTTCACCGAGCATGAAGAAAACCCCGACCAGTGCGCTTAGTATACCAGTCATACCGAGGCGGTCAAGGAAATCAAGGAACTCATCATCACTTTTCCATTCAAAGTATTCGAGTTCAAATACGCGATCATTTTGTAAAGCGAACCAAGAGATTGCAAGCCCCTCAATCGTTAAGAAGATACCAATTGGTATGCCGATCTCAATGCCAATATTCATTTGAATGATTAGATTAGCCAATGCAATTGCATGAATTGCAGGAACAAAGAAAAGAGCGTTATGATAGCCCTTGAAGAGGAAATCACGTGTGAGTAATATCGCTCCTGTAAGAGTTCCTATGCCGAATAATGCTTCAAAACTCAATATGAAAAAGATGTAAGCAGTGATGTAAATTGTGTCGACAATTTCTTCTCTTTTCTCTATGGAAACAACCAACTCTTCCCCTTCAGCAGCCTCTTTGAATAAGAGGCCTCTACCGTTCATAACGAACAGTGTCATCGCTGAACATGCAGTAATCAAAGAACTCCATGAAAAGGACTGTTGAATGATCTCCTCGACGAATATATCTTCAACAACCATTCCAAGCATAAGGCTGAACATTAATGCCACGTGGAGAACCACAATTGCCTCCAGCCTCCCAGTGTTCCAAGAGTTGAAGATGAGGTATACACACATAATCGCTGGAATCCATCCAATACTCGATGTTGCTGCAAGTATGCCAATCAAAGCCCAACCCCAAATACCGTACCAAGGTAATGGTTCACGTCGGTTTTTACTTTCTTTGACATACATATGATCCATGAAGAGCACGTACGTCATCTGCAAGGTGATGAGTATGCCTCCCAATTTGGAGAGTGTCAGGAATCCCCATTCAGCAAATTCGTAATTCGGGTTGTATTTTTCAATGAGAACTCGGCCTAATCCTGCAGTATCAAGCCAATGAGAGTTGGCAAGGAAGAAAGCCAATGGAGAAAGCAAGAGTGGGAAAACATGGCGATGTTTGACACAGCGCACGGTAACGAGTGCAATCATAGAGATGAGGAGCAGTCCTCCAGATGTATCAAGACATGCAAGACCAATTAAGCCAAGCATTGCCCATACATCTGCTTTCGGAGAAAGTGCATCAACATCTATTCCGCGTTTGGAAATCAGTGAGTTCACATAAAGGGGGGCACTCAAGAGTATGGCATCAAGAAGGAATGCCATAGGTAAGAAATTGACGTCCTCATAATTTTGATGTGTACGCATTTCATCTCTCACCACATTAAAGCTGTAGCAGATTGGAAGAGAAATAGTGAACAACACCCATACTCCAGCAGAGCGGACAACAGATGAAATGACCTTCATTTGTTTTATCTCGAGAACCAATCCAATAATTGGGACTAATAAGAGCATAATCCAAGGACCAGTAACGAGTTCTTGTGTGCCAATTTCATTAAATCCTTGTTCCCAAGGGTTGACCATTGTAATGATGCTGAAACTCATCATGAAAAATGGGATTAACAATGAAAAGCGAGTTAACTGACTCCAAGTGTTTTGAGTGAACCATTCTTCATTGGACATATCCGTTTCTTCTACTGCGTTGGTCCAGGAATTTGTTGCTGGGTTATAGACCGGTGCGTTGTTGATCGTCGCTCTCTTAAACCAGTTGAATAGAAGTCCAATATCGAGTTCAATGTTTCGAACTGGATACATTACGATGTAAGTCGCAGCGCCGAGAATGAAAATTTGGTAGTTGAAATATTCAGGTAGTGGCACCTTCTCCATGAATGCTGGCACATCTAATCTGTCCAATAGACTGAGAACTATCATTGAGGCTGATGTAATTAAAACTACAAGCGTTGCTTGTTTTCTTTCCTCAAGCGGGCTGTCGGTTTGGAGGTTGAAGAAAGAGCTGCGTGCAAGGTAGAGCATGTAAGCGATGAATATCCATGGCATGAACCAATCTTCAGCCTGAAGGATCGCTCGAGATAAAACGATTGAAGCGAGCATTGTCAAATGCGTCCAAGTTGAGATTTTGTCTTTTTGTCGAGCCAATTCTGAAATTACAAACAAGGAGATGGGAATCAGAACATGCATGTAATTCATTCCGAATGTTTCAGACAGTGGAATGTCGCTTATACGGGCAAAATTGTCAGTGAAGAAGTATGCTAGTGCTAGAGCGGTAAAAGTGTAGTCAGCAACCCATCTTCGCGTAGCCTTAGCAAAGAACAGCATGTAAGGAATCATCAGTAATGTCAGACCCCACGGTACGACACTTCCGTCGTTTGGTAACATCACAAGTGCTGCAGCAAGCCCTATCGGCATCCAAGGGACCCGCCGTTGTTGTACAGCCGGGAAGTAGAATACCAAGACAGCAATCCATAATGCTGCACTCAATCCCAAGACACTTTCAAGTTCTAACTCTGTTGTTTTGATAGGTCCAAGATGTAAATTAAGGTCGCCAACTCGAGCCAGCCACATGGCGAGGACGATTTCGCCGACCAAGACAATCGATGCCTTTTGTATCAATTCTGAACGTAACTCTTGTCGGGCTGCATAATATCCTTGGATAGCGACAATGAAGATGAGTAAGGACATTGCCCCTCCTTCTCCAGCTTCTGTAGCTCCCGTGTTAAAAATCTCTAACAAAATTGGAGTGAGTCCAGAAACAACCGCTACGACGACAAAGTTCAGGGCTTTGTTAGAGCGAAGTGCCATTTCCATTGAAGCAAAACAGAGTAGAATCACTGCGATTCCCAGTTCGTAGGAGACCTCATTTTCTGACCATGTCATCCAAGGCCCCATACCTGCTCCAACCAAGAACAATATCGGTGCATAAGCGGCGACGGCTCGGCCGAATCCAGTTGATCCTGTGTAACGTTTCAAGAGAGCAATTTGCCCGAATACTAAGGCCAAAATAGCGGCGGTTTGGACATAGATTGCGCTGGCGTGTGGATACCAATCAACGACTTCACCGTTGGCATTCGTCTTAAATCCAGAATTGAACGCATCAGCAGTTCCAAAAATTTCGGTCCAACCTTCTCCAGTGACTACACCGATGAACCATCGAGTGCCCCAAATCATTCCAATTGTGGCGAAAAAGAACCCCATTCCGAGCATGTAATCTTGGACTTCGTACAAGACATGACCATTCTTTTTACTCTGTACCTCAATCCAGCCGATACTTATCGCTGCAGAAGCAAGTCCTCCAACGAAAATGATGAAGAAATCATTAGTTGTCGCATCATCGGCTGTTGCGATTCCGAATAAGCCACCCCAAATTGCGGCTAAAGCGGTACACATGAGGATGAGTTGTGAAAATTTCAGAAGTGCACGCTCGGACTCATTCATCACCTTGCCAGGAATGTTCACGAACATGGGCTGTTCAACAGGGGCAGTATCTGTAAAGATAGAATCTGAAGATGCTGGGATATTTGCTTTTGCCAGCAATCCTTGGCTTGTTGGTTGTGATCTTCGAGGCGCAGAACGTCTTGGAGCGGACATAACAATCAAACTTTCCATATCCGTAGAGGATTTAAAAATTGACCCGTTCGTTTGATAAAATGGCTATAAAAATCAGGAGCATATTCTTCCGAATACCGCACTACTTTGCTTCAATGGGTTCAAAAGTCGATAGCGATTGGATAGGACAGGTGATGAGATGTTTGTGACTCGAAAAGCCATTACTTTGCTCTGTTTAGGAATCATGGTTCTTCCAACTTTGGCTATGGCAGCCCCCGTATCGATTTCCGATGATTCTACTGAAGAAACTGGGTGGTGGGTTGATACAACCGTAGACCGTAACGGTAACGGAATTGGTGATATGATTGAAGTTCACAAAGACAGCCCTCTTTTCCTTGACGAAGACAACACACTCCCTCTTATCATTGACTTCGACCACACTCCGGGTGATGCTGAAGTCGCATTGCTTGAGCGAGAAATAGAGTTTCAACACCAGTGGACACTGGAAGGCATCGATGCTTTGGCAGGCCGTGTACCAGTCGACCGAATACTCGATGCTACAACCCTTCCAGGTGTCGTAATGCTCGAACTTGATGGCCTCCTTACTATTGCAAACGGCGATGCAGCCGTACTTCATGGCGTTGATACAGTTTGGGCCGATACTGGATACGACGGTGCGGGTTCTGCTGTTGCAATCATCGATACCGGTATCGATGGTGCTCACGCCAGCCTGGATGATCTTGATGATGATAATTCGACTGATGACCCCAAAGTCATCGCCTTTTATGACCCTGTTAACAACCCCTCTCTGACCAACGGAACAGAAGTATTCCCATACGATGATCAGGGTCACGGCTCCCACTGTGCCGGGACAACTGCTGGAACAGGTGCTCCAAACTACGAACACATTGGGATGGCCCCTCAAGCCTTCCTTGTAGGTGTCAAAGTACTCGATGCCGGTGGCTCAGGCTCCTTTGCAACAGTGATGGCGGGAATGGAGTGGACGGTTGAAAACCGTTACAAATACAACATCCGTGGTGCTTCAATGAGTCTTGGTGGTCCCGGACTTGCTGAATGGGCTTCGTCAGATGATGACAGCGTTAATCGATACGCAAATGAGATGATGTCCGCAGGTATTGCAATTTTCATTGCCGCTGGTAATAATGGTGTGTCAGCTCAAATTGGAACGCCGGGTTCGGCTGAAGATGCAATTACAGTAGGTGCGCTTGATAAGAACTCAGCAATTGCAATTTATTCAAGCCAAGGTCCTACAGAGGAAGGCCGTGTGAAGCCGAATGTCGCATACGTCGGTAGTAACGTCATGTCGGTTGCATTCAATACCGGAGACCAATACACCGACATGTCCGGAACTTCCATGGCGACTCCAGGTGCTGCGGGAGTTGCTGCGCTTATGTATCAAGCGAATCCAGATTTATCACCTTTCGATGTGAAGAACATCATGCAAGAAACCGCAACGTATCGCCTGTGTGTTTACATGGCTGCCAATGAACCATGTCTTGAAGACGCCATTCCTAAAAACCGTCAAAACAATGTCTACGGCCATGGTGAAGTTCGTGCACTTGATGCAGTCTATGAGGCTGCAGAGCGCGATTATGAATTTGATACATCGTTGGATGTGACCCTTACGACTGAAGTCGGTAAAGATAGCCGCATTCACATGTTCCCTGAGGATTCAATTTCCTATTCAGCGCTTGGAAACATCGACACGGTTCAATGGCGAAGCAATCACTTGCGCGACGACTGGTCAAACATTCACAGTTTCAGTCCAGGTGATACAAGTGGAACCCTCATGGCGATTGATATTATTCATCAGCTCGAACACTTACCGGGAATAGATGTCGAGGGAAACCATACCATCTCTCTTCGCGGAATCAAAGCCAATGATACTGGAGGTCACACATCTTCACCATTGATTTCATCAAACATCATGCTGATGAATGTCGATTCAGCATTTGATACAGAGACCGAGGAAACCACTGTGTCAAGCAGCACTCTGTTTATTGGATTCGGCGTATTCATCGTTTTGTTTGTCCTTGTTCTCTTTGCGGTCAACGTTATTTCGAATAAGGAAGAAGGGACGCTTGCTGGAATTGATTTTAACACACTCTCCGAGGAAAAATGATCGGTTTCAGCATGAAATCTCTTCGCCATTCCGAACCATAAGTGGACCATTTTTCCGGAGATGAACTCAAAAGTCAGAACATACAGGTTGGTTCATGCGCTGGCCAAAGGACCCGTCTGGTGATGGCCGCCCAAAGATCAATCGTATCTATCGAATAATGCGCCGTTTTTCACGATCAATTGTCAGTATTTGGTTTCGTGAAATCAATATCGTTGACGACGAAAACATACCTCCTGAAGGTGGCGTGATTTTCATCTCGTGGCATCCAAGTGGCTTAATCGACCCGATGCTAATGCACGCCTCACTCCCCGGTAAACTTTCCATGATTGCGAAGCATACGCTGTTTAAAGTCCCGATATTAGGTCGTTTCATTCGTGGAGCAGGTGCCGTACCGATTGAACGTTCTCAAGATTCGTCTGATCAAGAAGGCTCTCAACAAAGAAATCGGCAGCAACTCGACAGTGTGGCTACCGTGGTTGCTGATGGTGGAAGATTGATTATTTTCCCCGAGGGTACTACACATACGGATTCGACCGTCAAACGAGCTCGATCTGGCGCTGCTCGAATCTTGTTGGCAGCTCGTCGTAAGGCTGAACTCGAAGGAAAGCCAACCCCTCAATTGGTACCTGTTGGCCTCCACTACTCCGAATCCCAAACATTCCGAGAAAGAGCCGCAGTCATCGTTGAACGAGTCATGAATTTTAGTGAGATTCCCAAAAGGGTGAACGATGAAGAGGAACAAGACCGACTTGACCGTGCGTGGGTCGGCGATGTAACTGAAGCAATTGGAACAGAACTTCGGCGTGCCAGTCTTTCGAAAACTACATGGCGGGAGCGAACCCTCATTTGGAAAAGTCGAAGCCTTGCTTATGCAGAAAAAATTCGTCAAACAGGTGGAAAGTTGGTCAAACCAACATATGCAGAATCCGTCATGGGAGCTCGCCGAGTACGAGCTGGATGGGAATACCTTGCATTGAACGACCCTTCAATGACCTCTCAGATGGTTAAGCAATGTGAACATCACTTTGATCAACTTGAGCAACGAAACCTCACGCCTTTCGATGTTGATGCACGCCCAGACCGCCTAACGCGTATGGCTTCATTGAAACTGTTCATCTCTTGGGCCTGGTCTGCTGTTTGGATGTTTGGACTTATCTCATGGAGTGCTGTTTTTGGAAACCTCGTACCTTACAGAGCAAATGGAACAGCAATTAAGATCATGAAGAAGCGAGGTGCTGACAAATCCATTATCGGTACTCTCAAAGTTATTTCAGCAGTGGTGTTTTTCCCTCTTTGGTGGATAGTGGCTTCATCGGCCTTGACGTGGATGTTGTTGTCATCTGCAAGCCCCGTGAATGAATTTTTACAAATGCATTGGCTTTTGGCAGCACTAACTGAACTTCCTGTTGTGTTCGTATTTTTGATCTTATTTTTCTGGTGGCCTACATCAGCAAAACTCCATCTGCGCTTGTACGCACGTCTCGTCGTAAAATCTCGTCAGTTGCAGCGCTGGAAGGCTTGGAAAGATGAGGAAAATAATTGGGATGAGCTTGTCCAACGGCAACGTCTCCTCGCTGGCCGTCTTGTCGGACTTGGAGGAGATTTGATTTTACCGGGAGATCCGGATTGGGTGGACCCTCCTGCCGGAAAAGATGATGTCGAATCAGTCAAAAAACGCCAAATACAAACTGTTTGAAATCTTTGGGCGTCTGTTGGTTACGACTTAGATACCCCCTATGTTGATATGCTGGAAACGACACGTCGCCTTCGGCGACTGGACATGGTAGGCACCGAACACATCGAAATGATACCTGCTCCAGACAATATTATCTGGTCAGCAGAGGTCAATGGCACTCCTGTCGAAGTATTGGCACCTTCCAATGCCATCCTTCTCGATGTTCTTCGCGATAAAGTAGGCACATTGGGTGTAAAGCGAGGATGTGATCTTGGAACATGTGGCTGCTGTACTGTGATGGTTGATGGTGAGCCCCGCCTCTCCTGCTTATGCCTTGCCGGACAGGTAGAAGGCAGGGATATTACGACTGTAGAAGGATTGGCAAATGGCGCACATTTGGCGCCTATTCAGGCTTGTTTTGCAGAATTTGGTGGCTCACAATGCGGATTTTGCACACCGGGTTTCCTCATAAGTGCCCAGGCATTGTTGAATGAGAACGACTCTCCTACTGATCAAGAAATCGCTTGTGCAATTGATGGAAACCTTTGCCGCTGTACGGGCTACCAACAAATCATCGAATCGATACAGGGAGCTGCAGCTATTCACCGGGGTGAAGTCGAAGCTCCTTCTCCTGCAAGTGATCCACATCCAGATCCTCATCCAGAAGGTCCAGAAGAACCCAACATGCCTCCAGGCCACGCACGGTGAACTACGATGTCAGGGGGCTATCGACAACAACCAGGTGGTGCAGGTGGCACGACGCGTAAAGACGGTAAACGCGTAGCTGGAAAGCAAGCATTCCCTCCCCCAGGTTCCGGTGGTTCAAAACCAAAAATGGGCCCTCGAGATCTCGATTATATTCCAGAATCTGTCGGTGGAAAAGAACCGCAGCCGGCTGGTTCACACATCCATGACCGTGCCAGAACGGGTACCAGTGTCGGCAAAGAAATGCCATTGGTCGACTCAAATGCAAAGGTCACGGGTCAAGCATGGTACGGCGACGATGTTCGCCTGCCAAACGAAGTTATTGGCAAGATTTTACGTTCCCCTCACCATTATGCACGGATTAAATCGATTGACACCTCTCGTGTTGAAGCTTTACCGGGAGTTCTTGCTGTAGCCACGGGGGCAGATTCTCCTCATCGATTTGGTGTGTTGCCGGTCACGAAAGACGAGCATGCTATGGCTGTTGAGAAGGTGCGACACGTTGGAGATTTGGTTGCGTGCGTCGCAGCAATTGATGAATCAACGGCTCTCGAAGCTCTCAACTTATTTGATGTTGAATGGGAAATTCTCGAGCCTGTTTTTGACCCCAAAAAAGGACTTGAAGATGCCGATGAACCGATTCACTGGAGAGGTAAATATCACTTGTCAAAAACCAATGTCCAAAAGCGAGTTTTCCAAGAATTTGGCGACCGTTCACTTGTTGAAAAACCGCATGCAGAATCGCACGGAAAGTGGAAAATGTCCGGAGTTCATCATGGTTTTACCGAACCTCATGCGGTTGTAGCTCACTGGGATCCCAACGGGCGATTGCAACTCTACACTCCTCAACAGGTTCCACACTATACGCACCGGGCACTGTCAACCGTCCTTGACGTTCCAATGCATCAAATCAATGTCATTCGAACTTTTGTAGGTGGAGGATTCGGTGGCAAATCTGACCCATTCCCTCATGAAATGTGTGCGGCTATACTCTCTCGTAAATCTGGAAGACCTGTCAGAATTACATTCGACAGAGAAGAAGTCTACTGGATTAATCGTGGTCGACATCCAAGCCACATTGAAGTAAAGATGACTGCCGATGAAGACGCTCGAATTTCTGGATTTGATATTGATGCACTCATTGATGGAGGTGGATTTGCATCCTTTGGTCACGTTACTTCATACTATAACGGGGTTCTTGCAACCGCTCCCTATGAACTCGGGTCGTTTCACTATACGGGTGCGAGAGTTTGGACAAATAAACCGGCATCTGGAGCAATGCGTGGTCATGGTGCTGTAAATACGAGGTGTGCGGTTGAAGTTGGTTTAGACGAGATGGCAGAGACGATGCAAGTCGACCCGATTGATCTGCGCCTTGCGAATCTCCTCCCACCGCATAGTCGAACCATCAGTGGTTTTCGAATTACCTCAAACGGAATGAGAGAAGCATTAGAAAAGGTCCGTGAGGGTTCCAATTGGGATCAAAAGTTCCGCCAATTGCCACTTGGAAAAGGTATTGGAATCGGCTGCGGATTTTTCATTTCCGGTTCCGGTTTGCCGATTCACTGGGATCCAAATCGATTTCCTCATGCGACAGTCCACATACAAGTTGACATGGATGGTGGAGTGACCGTTCATACTGGTGCTGCGGACATTGGTCAGGGTTCAACAACTGCAGTCGCTCAAGTTGTTTCAGAAGTTCTCGCACTCCCCGTAGAGATGATTCACGTTCGAAGCCATGAAAGTGATACTTCTCCAGTCGATTTAGGATCCTATTCGAGCCGTGTTACGTTTATGAACGCCAATGCGGCCATACGCGCTGCCCTTGAAATACGTGAGCGACTCCTGAATGCTGCTTGGGATATTCTCGGCTATCATCCGGATAATCTTGTTTTGAATGACCGTCGTATATACTACAAGCATGATCCCGCAATCGGTGTATCTTATCTCAAGGCACTCCATAAAGCACAAGAAGACAAAGGAGCACTGATTTCGAGCGGTGCTTATCGGTCGCCTCCTATGGGTGGTGTCCACAAGGGTGCAGCTGCAGGATTAGCCCCAGCATATTCGTTTTCATCCTATGTTGCAGAAGTCGATGTTGATGTCGAAACTGGAATGATTAAGTGTACCAATGTGTGGGCAGCACACGATTGTGGTAAAGCGCTCAATCCTTTAGCAGTCAAAGGACAAATCATCGGTTCATGTCACATGGGCCTCGGACAAGTTTTGTCGGAAAAAATGGTGTATGGCCGTACTGGACATTTGCAAAATCCGAACCTTCTCGAATACAAAATCCCCTCAGTATATGAAATGCCTCATGTCGAGCCGATTATCATTGAATCCTGTGACCCGGAAGGTCCTTTTGGGGCAAAAGAAGCCGGTGAGGGGCCTTTACTCCCAATTTTGCCTGCTGTTGTTAACGCTGTTTATGACGCGATTGGAATTCGATTGCGAGACCTCCCCCTCACTCCAGATGTTGTTTTCAAAGGAATTGAAAAGACACTCAAGAGGTCGGATTATGACGATCCGAATGATTTGCCCTCTCCTCGTTTGAAACACAGCCCCTTGCAAGCAACACTTGTCGCTCGTGCCCAAGAGCACAAAATTCGAGATAAGGCACGTCAGCGGACAGAAGACACCAGTCCATATGTGAATGGAGTTTTGTTCGGCTTTGATCCGAATCTTCCATTGGAGGACCAAGTTGAGGGTTGGCGTACTGCCACAGAGCCTGACCCTGAACAACTTGCAAAACTTGGACTTGCGGGTCGAGCATGGTTGAAGAAAGAACAGCGACAAATGGGAGGTGAGCAGTGATGCTCATGCCTCCATTCACTCTCCACAATCCGACAACTGTCGAAGAAGCCTGTGAAATTGCAGGCATGTTACTCGAAAAAGGTGAAGATTTTGATTGGGTCGCAGGCGGTACGGACTTACTTCCAAATTACAAATGGCACATCAACCCAAAACCACATGTTATTTCTCTCGCAAGAATCGATGGTACTGATACGTTATCGCTGCATGAAATTGGATGTATGGCTCGACTCGTCGATTTGACTGCAGAAAACGGCATCCACCCCTTGATTGTTGAGGCTGCGAGCAAAGTAGCCTCTTCACTGATTCGACGTAATGCTACGATAGGGGGCAATCTTTGTCTCGATACGCGTTGCTTCTGGTATAATCAAGGTGAAGATTGGCGCCGTTCAATCGATTGGTGCCACAAAGCGGATTGTGGAACCGGCGCAGATTGCCGTGTAATACCGAATCAAAACACGTTATGTGTCGCAACATATCAAGGTGACATTGCTCCAACGTTGATGGTACTTGATGCCGAGGTTCATTTGATTGGACCTGGAGGATTACGCATTCTTCCGCTTTCAGAGTTTTATCAGCTTGATGGAATGACCAAAAACGTTCTCAAAAAGGGCGAGTTCCTGCTTAAAGTCACTCTTTCAGAAGAGAGTGCTAAGCGAACAGGCTCATATCAAAAATTACGAGTTCGCGACTCTTGGGACTTCCCTGAAGCTGGTGTGGCTGCTTCGTGGATCGCAGGTGATGCTTCAACGCTCCAAATTGCTACGACAGCGCTTGAATCTATCCCCCGTTGTCACCCCGAAGAAGTCGCTGCAATTCTCGAGACAGGCTGGAATGGAATGGATTCTGTCAAAGCTCTCGCGATGAGTATTCGTAAGGTCATTAAACCCGTGAATAACACTTCACTCCCTCCACGTTACCGTAAATCAATGGTTCGAGTACTCACGAAGAGAGCGGTTGAAAAAATTCTAGAATAAAGTGATAGTATGAAGCAGAATAAACTCGTCTTTTTCTTGGTATTTTTGCTGGGAGCGTCGGTCTTAGCAACCTTCCCTGCCCATGCACAAAGTCCGATTGACGGTCAATCCTGGACTCTTGGTTGGGCGACAGATATGGATTCGACATACATTGTAGAGATGGATCTCGATTGGGATGCGGAAGGTGAGGTCATTGCCTATGTCGAAAATAACCGTATGGCACAACTTGAGTTGGATTTATCCTATGAGTTTGACAGTTGGGTTCCCTTCTTATTTAGTGGCCCTGAGACGATTAGTGTTTCCGCAAATGGAAACGACACTTTTACCATCAAGTTTACTTCTATTGGTGACGAAGATACCCGTGAATATAACCCCGACAATATTTCGACATTGACCGTAACAGCTGAAGAAAAAGTAGGCGATACTTCAACCAGTACTCAAGAACTTGAAGGCGATATTGGGGTGCCTCGCATCTTTGATTTGCGGCCATCAGTCACATTACCTGAGGAAACACTTCATGCTGGTTCATGGATTGATCTCTCCGTTCAGTTGGTCAACAATGGAAATGCGCGTGATGCAGTTAAAGATGCCACAGTTCAATTCCGTAGCTGCCCTCATCTTTCAATGCAAGGCCTTGATGAATTAGCAAATACTTTGGTCGACACAACGAATGCTCAAAACGGCAAAGACGTCTCAGTCAGTCTACGTCTTGAGGCATCTGAAAGTCAGCCAAATCGCGTATGCGAGGTGACGCTTTCTTTGACGTCTGAAGGTGATGATGCTTCTCGAAGCACGACTTTTGAACTTGAGGTTATGGCAGTCGAAGTGAGTGACGCCCCTCAAGAAACTACTCCAATTAATGAAGAAGGTGATACCAACGCCCTTTCTCAAGAATCCAACTCTCTGCCATGGATTGGCGGTATTGAACTTCTCATGCTCATGGGCCTTGCCTCACTGCGAAAACACCTCAATTGAAAAGGCTCTTTTTTTGTTATTTTCAGTGATTTTTACTAGAATTACGGCGCGTGAACAGTTTCCGACATATTCAAAATCCGTCTCCTATTAACCTGTGGCTCCTAATCATGCATGAACAAGCATTAAGTGTAGAGCGAGGTTCCGACGGTTGTTATACTGTTCAAGAGTACGGCAAGCGAACTAAAGGTGAGATTTTTGGCAGACGGAGAATCGGCAAAAATATCGGTTGAAACATGGCTTAAAGTTGGCCTTGTATCTTCTCTTTTGCTCTCTGTTGTCATCATCAGTATCGTTAGTTGGGATAAAACAACGGTCCTCTCCCCCTACAACAATGCTGCAGATGATTATTCCATGCAACAGTTGACTGAGATGCGTAATGTTGTCGAAGCAAGTGATTTCAGTATCGCAAACACCATGTCAACACCTATGCTTGTCAATGATTGGAACGACCCTCATCGGACCATGCTTATCATCGCAGGACCTGAGAAGCCTTTTGATGCGGCTGAAGCATCCGCACTTCACGATTTTGTCACCAAAAAAGGTGGGAAAGTAATTCTTGCAGCAAGTTCAACCAACGCTCAGTTGGTTGCCTCTGAATTTGGTGTGAAGTATTTCGATGCTCCAGTTTATGATGATCAGCGCTACTACGAAGTTGAAGATGATCTTGGAGTACTCCAACCTGCAGACTATCGTCGATTGTGGTCTGCTGCGAGTGTAAGTCAAAACGTCAGCGAGATGGGTGACGAAAGATTGATTCCTTGCTCCCAAGCGAATATCGATATCGCTCAAGTCGAAAATTGTCGAATGCCAGTTCTGTTCCACAGACCTACTGCCATACAAGTTTTAGACGAACAATCCGACTCCGACCGGGAAATCAACATTCTCGCAGCTGCCTCAACATCCGCTCGCGTCGCCAAATTCCCAGACAACATTGACAGTGCGCAAAACCCAACACTGGGAGAAGGAATGACTGGACTTATTATTCGAATTGACTATCCCGTCTCTGATGTTCTCGATAAAAAGCCAAACAATGACTACGGCGAAATAGATGTTACTGGCTCGATTGTATTTGTATCTGACCACTCTGTTCTTGCGAACCACTTGTGGGATGCAGACCTTGCCGAAGAAAACGGTTACCTTCAATGCACTTCTCCTGCCTATGTCGAAAACGGCCACAACTGCTGGGATACAGACCCGGATGGAATCTCTGCGGCTCAAGGGGATACAACCTGGAATGGAAACAGCCAGTATTTCTCCGCCCTCATGTATGACATGATGGAGTTTGATAACCAAGAGTTATCTACAACCATTACCCGTTCTCCCTCGGAATTCTATGTCGTGTTCGATGAAAGCCGTCACGTATCCAGTGCATTGACATCCCCATTTACTGAAGCGATGGGCGCTATCGTCTTGCTTACCAGCGATGTCGTCCTTAAGTGGCTCATTATTTTGAATCTCTTTGCCCTACTCGCCATTGCCATCATGGTCGTCCCAGAAAAAGAAAATTGGCGGCATGTGTTTGACTTAACCCGATTTAGAGAACGTCCTTCTAAACTCGATCCATCTCAATACCAACTGCGAACCCGTGAAGCCTTACTCTCCAAGGTTCGTCAATTTAATGACCTTACGCGTGATGAATTTATGCGTAAAACCCCAGCGGAAATCATGCAAATGGTCCGAGATCCGCGTCTGGTCGAGCTGATTAGCTCAACCCGTTCCTACTCCAACGAAGAACTACGGGAGATTATCCCGCAGATACGACGTTGGGGAAATTGATAATTGGAGGAAAATAGACATGCAACCCCCCGCACCACCAGCAGCCCCGCCCGCGCCAGCGCCAGCAGCGCCTGCGGCCCCAGCAGCACCAGCTATGCCTGCACCAGCAGCGCCAATGCCTGCGGCACCTATGCCAGCAGCACCAGCGCCTATGCCAGCAGCACCAGCAGCGCCAGCTCCGGCCCCAGCACCTGCAGCACCGGCCGCTCCGGCCCAGCCGAAGCACCAGACCAGCCCAGAAAACAAAGAGAAGTTGAAGGCCGTCGGTTCGATTGCAAGCGCAATCAGTGCCGAAGTCCAGAAAGTAATTATCGGTAAATCACACGTTATCGATAATGTTCTTATCAACATCCTTTCCAACGGTAATCTTCTGTTCGAAGATTACCCAGGTCTGGCGAAGACATTGATGACCAACACCTTTGCAGACGCACTTGGTTGTGATTTCAAGCGTGTACAATTCACGCCTGACTTGCTCCCTGCTGACATCACAGGTACGAACATCTATGATGCAAAGAAGGGCGAATTTACGTTCAAACCAGGACCTCTGTTCTGTAACCTTCTCCTCGCTGACGAA
>MDSX01084290.1_pt1 | contig 33422 bp, 25 predicted proteins | sample 811141 | NCBI WGS metagenome assembly MDSX01 (sample SAMN05326642, study PRJNA326480) | marine metagenome | isolation source: seawater | place: Atlantic Ocean: South East | collected 2010
TACTTACCTTCTGGATTGTATTACCTTCAAATCTCAACAGATTTAGGAACGGTAACTAAAACCATTATTAGAAAATAAATAGTTTAAATAAAAGATAACAAGCCACTCTGTTAATTTAGGGTGGTTTTTTTTTGCAATACATTCAAATCATTTGCTTGATATTAAGACCAGAAGTATCTATATGTCAGTTTGAGTGGTGTTATTTGAACTAAAACAGTCTTTATCATACATAAATCGTACAATTTAGAGCAATAAAAAACCTCAACTACTTAATTATAAGTATGTTGAGGTTTATTGAAGTGGGCAATGAGGGATTCGAACCCCCGACCCCCTCGGTGTAAACGAGGTGCTCTGAACCAACTGAGCTAATTGCCCTTCATGTTAGCGGTGGCAAATATAAGGCAGTTTTTAACTTCCACAAACATTTATATAAAAAATATTATAAAACTTCTGCTACCACAAAAGTACTTCCTCCTATAAAAATTACGTCTTTGGCCTTTGCAGCACTCATTGCGCTTTTATAAGCCTCACTTACGGTAACATACATTGTACCTGTAAGTTTATAAGCCCTTGCTTTCTGCTGTAACTTAGCTACAGCTAAGCCACGAATAACAGCTGGTTTACAGAAATAATAAATAGCATTTTTTGGAAACAATGGTAAAATAACATCTAAATTTTTATCAGCTACAACTCCTAAAACGATATGCAATTGATCGAATTCTTCTTTTTTTAATTGGTTCAAAACCAAACTAAGTCCTTCTTTATTATGAGCCGTATCACAAATTACCATTGGACTTTTATTTAAAAGCTGCCACCTTCCTTGTAATCCTGTATTTTTAGCCACATTTAAAAAGCCATTTTCAATGTTCTTATTGGAAATATTCCATCCCTTTTGCTCTAAAACACCTAATGTGGCATAGGCGGTTTTATAATTTTTAATTTGATAGTTTCCCAATAGATCAGTTTTAAATTCCGGAAACTCCTCTTCTTTAACAAACAGTATGGGACTTTTTTCTTTTCTTACCTTATCGAGAAAAACAACTGTTGTTTCTGGTTTCGCTTCACCGATGACCACCGGAATTTTTGACTTTATGATTCCTGCTTTTTCTGAAGCAATCTCAGCTAAAGTGGTTCCTAAAAACTGGGTGTGATCCAAACCAATATTAGTTATTACCGAGACTTCAGGTTTAATTACATTGGTGCTATCTAACCTACCCCCAAGCCCTACTTCAATAATTGCAATATCTACTTTTTCATTTTTAAAATAATCGAAGGCCAAACCGACCGTCATTTCAAAAAAAGACAATTGATTTTCCAGAAAAAATAATTGATTTTTTTTTACAAAATTTACTACAATATCTTCCGGAATTACAGTTCCATTTATTTTAATTCGTTCTCGAAAATCTTTTAAATGAGGTGAAGTATACAAAGCTACCTTATAACCTGCATCCTGTAAAACAGAAGCCAACATATGGCTGGTAGATCCTTTTCCATTAGTTCCTGCAACATGTACTGACTTAAAACTGCTTTGAGGTTCTTTTAAATGTTTCATTAACTTTAACGTGTTAGTTAAATCTACTTTATAAGCAGCAGCACCAATACGCTGGTACATTGGCAATTGATTAAAAAGCCAAGATATGGTCTCTGTATAATTGATAAAAATTATTTTATGATTAACTTTTTTGTGAATTTCATCCTTTTAGAAATAAGGTTCACATAATAAACTCCTTTATTCAATTCATGCAAAGAAAGTGAAACCTCATCGCTTTCATTTTCAATATCTTTATATAGAACAGTTCTCCCTAGCTGATCATAGATAGTTATCGAACTATTTTCAGAAGGGTCATCCAGTGAAATAGTAATAAGGTTTGATGCTGGATTGGGATACATACTAAATCCTAAAACCAAGGGGTTATTATTAATTCCCAACACATTTTCACCGATGTCCATTTTATAACTGGAACGTCCATAAGTTGCGGCATACATGTATTCTGAAGCCTCGTGGATAAACAAATCATTAATAACTACGGAAGGCATATTTTCTCCAAATGGTTCCCAATTTGCACCATCGTCTAAGGAAGACAACACACCGATGTCAGTACCTAAAAACAAGTTTCCATACTGATCTTGCACGATATCATTAATTGGAATGTCTGGTAAGCTTTCAGAAATATCCAACCAATTTTCTCCAGAATCTGTACTTTTATAAACATGTCCATCATCTTCTCCATACCGATATCCAGAAAAGGTAACATATAGGCTATTTACATCTTCTCTAGACGACAAAACTTTGGTCACCCATCGGTTTGGCAATGCCTCTGAAATATTTGTCCAATTAGCACCTCCATCACTTGTTTCCCAAACATTTCCATCGTCGGTTCCTGCAACTATTACATTACTATTTATAGGTGAAACGTCAATGCTTGTAACGGTTCCAAAATCAAGATTCCCTGCATAAGGTCCATTGCTTAAATCTGGACTTATAGACGTCCAATTTCCTGCGGCATTTGTAGTTTTATATACCTTTTGTGTTCCATAGTAAAGTGTTTGAGAATCATTGGGATCGATTGTTAATGCTGTATCCCAATTATTGGTATCACTTGAAGGAATACCGTTTAATGCTCCGCTAAAAGAAATTCCATTATTGCTTGATTTTCCTAGGTTTCCTCTTTGTGATAGCGCATAAATAACATTGGTATTTGTGGGATCTACTATTGGCTGAAATCCATCACCTCCATAAATTACCTGCCAATCAGTTAAACCTCCAGTTTGAGTTCTGATCGTGCTATTGTCTTGTGTTCCTCCATAAATTTTATCTGAATTTTGTGCATCCACGTAAAATCGATAAAATTGTGTGATGGGTAAGCTGTTATTTTTTAGTGAGGAATTGCCATCGTCGTTACTTACATACAATCCTCCATCATTTCCTATTAAAACTTCTCCAGGAACTAGAGGGTTAAATGCCATTGCGTGTTGGTCTACGTGTACATTTGGAAAGGTGGAGTTCCAAGTGATTCCTCCATCTACAGATTTTTCCATTACAAAACCTGAATTATAAATAATATTTTCATTGGTAGGATCAATAAATATGCCCCCAAACCACCAATGATATGAAGTACCATTACTTATTGAATTCACTTCAGTCCAGGTATCACCACCATCAATTGTTTTAAAGGTACCTTCTACATTCCCAATTTTATCGGTATAAAATGCATAAAGCACATTTGGATTTGATTGTGAAATATCAATACTTATTCTTCCTTTAGAATTGGGATCGTTAGGCAATCCATTGCTTAGTTCACTCCAAGTATCTCCCCCATCTTGTGAGCGATATATTCTAGAGGTTTCGCCTCCATATTGACGATTATTAGGTCGTCTTATTCGCTCCCAGCTTGCTGCATAGACTATATCACCGTTATTGGGATGAATGGCCATGTCTATAATTCCTGTAGAATCACTCACTAATAATTGTTGTTCCCAAGTATCTCCTCCATCAGTAGAGCGATACACTCCCCTATTGCTATCTTTTCTAAACAATGGACCCATTGCGCCTACAAAAATTGTTTCATCATCATTAGGATCTATCAATACCTTACCAACACTACCTGAAGCAGGTAATCCTTTTGCTTGCCATGTTAAACCTGCATCTTCACTTTTATAAATACCATTGCCATCATAGGTTAAAGATCCACCTCCGGCATTTACTTCACCGGTGCCCACCCAAATTATATCGGTATTGTTTTTTGAAATTTCTATATCACCAATAGAAAGCATTTCTTGCTCATCGAAAATAGGAATCCAATTAGCTCCTGCATCTATAGTTTTAAAAATACCACCCGATGCAGCTCCAACATAATACGTTTCTGAGGCATCAATTGGAATTTCAATATCTGAAATACGTCCACCAACATTTAATGGCCCCGAGAATTCCCAAACAGGAAGTACAGCGTTATTTCTATCAGCTTGTTGTTTTTTCCACTGTATGGCCTTTGAATAGGCATCTGTTTTAATTTCCCCAGTAGGATATGCACGTTGTACAAACATAAAATCGTTTGGTGATTTTTTAAAACCTTCCGTTTCTTTAGTGGTGATTTTTGTAGAATTATTACAACTTGATAAGGATATCATTGCAATTAATAATAGAGTATAACGATACATAGCAGTTTTTTTTAAATTGCTATAAAGATATTGAAAATGAAATTTTAAAAATAAATTTTTTTATACTTATTCAGAAAGGCTAAATCTATAAATAATTTTACCTATTTGTTTAGAAGGTGCTTTGGCGTCTTTATTAAATTTAGTAGCTAATGCTGCCCTCTTTGCAGGCTCTAAAAGACATTTAGAATTATTGGTGGTACCGCGAACTCCTGGGGTTGCATTGATTACTTTTCCACTACGATCTACTTCAATACTTACCACCACTGTCCCAGCTTCATTACAATCCTGAACAAATTTCTTTTTATTCAAAGCTTTTCGTCCGCCTAATAAATAATTTCCGTCACCATCTAATCCTTTTCCATTGCCATAATAACTTTTTGAATTTGAATCACCAACAGGATCTCCTTTATCACCAGGGCTTGGATCGTCACCCTCTCCTGCTTTATCAACTCCATCAGATTTTGGACCATTTATCAAACTAGAAAGTGCATCTGAAGTTGATTGGTCCGGTTTAGGGTCTGGTTTTTTTTTAATTTCTTTTTTAGGCTCTTTTTTTGAAACTACCTCAACCACTTCTTTTATTACATCTTTTTTTTCTTCCTTTTTTATTACCGGAGCATCTTTAGTATCTTGGGTAACTACTTCTTCTTTTATTTCCGCTTTTTGTGCTTTTACTGGTTCTGGTATTGTTTGTTTAGGAGCAGTTTTTATTTTTTCTTTTGGCTGTACATTTCCACTACCCAAATCCATCGTACCAAAATTTACTGCAATGCCATTTTCTGGGGGTGGATCTAAATAAGACAATCCTACATAAAAAAACAATAGCAGTATCATCACATGTAAAACGAATGTGATGGCCATACTCTTTTGTTTATGTTTGGTATTTAATAAGCGCATTTTATAATATTAATAGAAAAGAATTTCTTCGCATTCGTGCAAAATAACTGTACCTAATTTGGTCTTACAGCCAACACTACTTTATAGTTATTCTGGTTTGCTATATCCATTACAAAAACAGCATCTTCAATGGGAACTCCCTCTTCTGCACGAAGAATTAAAGTAGGTTTTTCTTGACCAGCAAATACTTTTTTTAATTCAGTTTCTATATTGTATTCACTCACTCTTTCTTTATTAACATAGTAAGCACCATTCTTTGTGATACTCACTGACGCATTTTGCTTATTGGTAGATTTTCCTTTGGCTTTTGGCAAAATTAAATCCAACGCATCAGGTGTTATTGAAGGTGATGTTAATAGAAAAAAGACCAGTAATAGAAATACTATATCCGTCATTGAGCTCATACTAAACTCCGCACTCACTTTATTTCTTCCTCTTAAATTCATGAAGCTGGTTCATTTAAAAGATCTAAAAAGTCTACAGCAGTTGCTTCCATTTGATGCACCACCTTATCTGTTTTAACAACGATGTGGTTGTAACCTATATAGGCAATAATCCCAACGATTAGTCCAGCCACCGTTGTGGTCATTGCGGTATAAATACCTTCGGCTAAAGTTCCCATTTCTGCTTGACCACTGCTTGTTGCCAAGGTATGAAATGCCAATACCATCCCTATAACAGTTCCTAAAAACCCAATCATTGGAGCAGCACCAGCTATGGTAGCAAGGATACTTACATTCTTTTCTAATTTGTATACCTCTAATTTTCCTGCATTTTCAATTGCGGTATTGATATCTTCTAATGGGCTTCCAATTCTTGAAATTCCTTTTTCGGTTAATCTTGAAACTGGTGTGTTTTTTTTAGCACATAATACTTTTGCAGCTTCTAGATTACCAGAACTTACATTATTACGTATCTCATCCATAAAATTAACATCATAATCAGTAGCTGCTTTTATTGCAAATAATCTTTCAAAATGAAGATAAACAGCAGTAAATAAAAGTACAAATAGCACTCCTATAATAATTTGTCCTGCCATACCTCCATCCATCAGTAATTCCATGATGGACAGTGTTTTTTCTTGAACTAATGGCTCTAAATTCTCTGCAGTTTCAGAACCGTCTTGAATAAAAATACTTAACATATAAAATAGGTTTATTGAATAACGTTTATGTTATTCATAAATTGTGAGACTTTTCATTGTTTAGGCAAAAACAACCCTTTCTAAAAGAATAAATATAGCTGCTCCTGCTATAAAACCTGCAAATGCTAGCCAACTAATTTTTTTAAGATACCATATAAAATCTATCTTTTCCATTCCCATTGCTGCTACTCCAGCAGCAGATCCAATAATCAACATACTTCCTCCGGTTCCAGCAGAATAAGCAATAAAATGCCAAAGTATAGAATCGGCAGGAGAATCATACATACCAATTGATGCTGCTACTAAAGGAACATTATCAATAATTGCAGAACAAACTCCTAATAAGATAACGACTAGATCTTGGTTTGGAATGGCTGCTTGTAATACTTCTGCTAAATAACGAAGTGTCCCAACGGGATCTCCATTTTCAGCAACACCATAAACTAAACTTTCTAAACCAGCCACCGCCATTAAAATTCCTAAAAAGAACAAAATACTTGAAATCTCAATTCGAGATAATGCTTTATGAGCTGAATAAAGATGGCGTTTTGAACTTGGAAAATCTTCTTCTGGGTGAATGTATTCTGAAACTAACCACACCACTCCTAACGCAAGCATCATTCCTATATAGGGAGGTAAGTGTGTAATTGTTTTAAAAATTGGAACAGAGACTATCATCCCTAATCCTAAAAACAACATCGTTTTACTACTTAATAAACGTTCAGCCGCAACATCTTTAATAGCATCTGCTTTAATATTTCCTTTGAAAATTTTTAAACATCCTGCGATAAAAAATGGTACTATAAAACAAACTATAGAGGGTAATACTACTGTTTTTACTAAACCTAAAGCTGTTACCTTATTGGCTATCCAAAGCATCGTTGTAGTTACGTCTCCAATTGGAGACCAAGCACCGCCCGCATTTGCAGCTATTACTACCATTGCCGCATACCAAAGACGTTGTTCTTTATTTTGTATTAATTTTCGCAATAAGGTTATTAGCACAATGGTTGCTGTTAAGTTATCTATTATTGCTGATAGAATAAAAGCTAAAATTCCAATGATCCATAATAGCTTTTTCTTGCTTTTTGTATGTACTGCTCCTTTTAATATTTCAAAACCCCTATGTAAATCTATAATTTCAACGATGGTCATCGCTCCAATTAAAAAAATAAGAATTTCGGAAGTTTTTCCTAAATGGTGTAATAAGGTATTATCAAAACCGTGTTCTGCTGTTTCTCCACCGGAGAGAAAGTTAAAAACATTTCCATGAGTATCTATAATATCAAACCAACCCGCATGAAAACCAATAGCAAGTAATGCCCAAATAAGAGCTGCCATGATTAGTGCAGGTATTGTTTTATCTAATTTTAAAGGATGTTCTAAAGTAATTGAGAGATAACCTATAACAAAAATCAAGATAATTATAGAAGTCATAAAGAGGTGTTTTTTAAAAATTAAATGCCCAAAATAAAAAATAATATTAAATATTCAGGGCTTAAAATAGACTTGTAAATATATAATGAAATTAGCCCTTTTCCAATGGATTTTTAGGAAAAAATATAACTCCTGATGAATGATCTTTTTTTGCTCCAGTCACACTTTTTAAACAATTATTTTCGTTTCTTAATTTTAAAATTCCTAATAAAGCAAATATTAAAGCTTCCTTAAATTCAATCAATTCCGCTGGTGGAATGATTAAATTTATTTTTTTATAATTTTTAATACGTTCTATTAAATAGGAGTTGTAGGCACCCCCTCCTGTGACTAAAATAGTTGAATCTTTTTTAAATATACTTGATAACTGAAAAGCGAAATGCTCAGTGATGGTATGCAACTGATCTTCAATTGATATTGTGGAGGCTCTAAGAAGTGGAAATACCTCTTTTTTTACCCATTCCAATCCCAATGATTTTGGTGGAATCATTTTATAAAAAGGCAAATCATTTAATTGTTGAAACAACTTCATAGATAATTTTCCGCTTCGAGCTGAATTTCCACTTTCATCAAACAAGAACCCTAATTGTTCTGCTAAATAATTAAGCACAATATTTACTGGACAAACATCATAAGCTACTCTTTTTGAATCTTTATTATTATTCCTTTTTTCTTCAAAAGAAATATTTGCAAATCCACCTAGGTTTAAACAATAATCATATTCACTAAACAGTAATCGGTCTCCAATTGGAACCAAGGGAGCTCCATTTCCTCCTAAATCTATATCTTGAACTCTAAAATCACAAACTACTTTTTGATTTATTAAGGAAGCAATTTCAAATAAATTTCCTATTTGTAATGTAATTCCTTTTTGAGGTTGATGTAAAATTGTATGCCCATGACTGCAAACAGCATCTATGTTAATTATCTTTTTTCTTGATATGAATTCTAAAATAACCTCAGCTAAATAAAGGGTGTATTCAGAATTTAGTATTGTTAAATTTTTCTCAGAAAAGGAGATAGCTTTCTGTAGCTTATCTTTCCAGACTTTAGTATAAGAGATCGTTTCAGATGCTATTATTTTATAATTCCAAGTTCCATTTTCTGAAAAATTAAAAATGATTTGAGCTAAATCAATTCCATCTAATGAAGTTCCACTCATTACGCCCAAAACATGGTATTTTATTTTTTTCAAAACTGAAACTTTTTAGATTTTAAATATACAAGACCCTTATGGTTTCTTCAAAACTAATACCTATAAAATTCTAACACAATCGAAACCGTTTCTAATTTGACAATTGAGATTTAAAAAGGTATATTTGTAAGCTATTTTTTTTTAATACTATTTAACACTCTATTCAATGAACTTTAAGCTTACTGAGGAACACATTATGATTCGCGACGCAGCTCGTGATTTTGCAAAGTCTGAATTATTACCGGGAGTGATAGAACGAGACAACAAACAAGAATTTCCTACCCAACAAATAAAAATGATGGGAGAAATGGGCTTTCTTGGGATGATGGCAGACCCGAAGTATGGTGGTGGCGGAATGGATATGCTTTCTTATGTATTAGCCATGGAAGAAATTTCAAAAATAGATGCATCAGCAAGTGTGATTATGTCTGTAAATAATTCTTTGGTTTGTTACGGATTAGAAAAATATGCTAATGAAGATCAAAAACAAAAATACCTTATTGAATTAGCTACTGGTAAAAAGTTAGGTGCATTTTGCTTGAGTGAACCTGAAGCAGGGTCTGACGCTACCTCACAAAAAACCACTGCCATTGACAAAGGAGATCATTATTTATTAAATGGAACAAAAAACTGGATTACCAACGGAAGTTCTGCAGACTATTATATTGTAATTGCACAAACAGATAAGGAAAAAAAACACAAAGGAATCAATGCTTTTATTGTTGAAAAAAGCTGGGATGGATTTGAAATAGGAGCCAAAGAAGATAAATTAGGGATTAGAGGAAGTGATACGCACTCATTAATTTTTAATGATGTCAAGGTTCCCAAAGAAAATAGAATTGGTGAAGAAGGATTTGGATTTCCATTTGCCATGAAAACACTTTCTGGGGGAAGAATAGGAATTGCAGCACAAGCCCTAGGTATTGCTGCCGGAGCATATGAATTAGCAAGAGACTATTCTAAAGTAAGAAAATCTTTTGGCACTGAAATATGCAACCATCAAGCCATCGCTTTTAAATTAGCCGATATGCATACGAATATTGAGGCAGCTAGAATGTTAGTCTATAAATCTGCATGGGATAAAGACCAAGGAAACAACTACGATATGAGTAGTGCAATGGCAAAGGTATTTGCTTCACAAGTTGCAATGGATGTTACCGTTGAAGCCATTCAAGTTCATGGCGGAAATGGATACGTAAAAGATTACCATGTTGAGCGTTTAATGCGTGATGCTAAAATTACTCAAATATATGAAGGAACTTCAGAAATACAAAAAATTGTAATTTCTAGGGGATTATTAAAAGATTAAAAAAAATGAAAAAAAACAACTACCTATTAATTGCTATCGTCCTTTTAATGTTTGCTGGATGTAATACTTCTGTAAAAGTATTAAGTGCATGGAAAAGTAAAGACATAGACCAGATGACCGATAGAAATATATTGGTAATCGCAAGAACTTCAGACCTTGAAATACGTGCTGATTTCGAAAGTAGCATCGCGAATAAATTAAGAAACGCTGGTTATAAAGCTACTGAAAGCTTTACTAGGTTTCCAAAAATGAATCATGACGAGGAAATGACAGAAGAAGATCGAAAGCGTATTCTTGAAATTTTTGGTTACGAAGGATACGACGCCATATGCATAAGTGTACTTAAAGATTATTCGGAAACTGAAACCACCAATTATTACAATGATTATTATGGAGGTAGCATGGGCATGATGGGACCTTACAACTCTTATTACCCATCCTATTATGGAGGTTTTAATAGTTATTACGGGCATCCCTATTCATACTCTACCTTTGGAGATTATTATGGTTATGGTGGTTCTTATACCACGATTGATAAAAAATATGTGCTTGAAACATTATTCTATAATTTAAATAACGACGACGACGAGCAACTTATGGCTGCTACTACCACAAAAATAGAAAACCCAAGGGATGCCGTAAAAACTGCAGATAAATACACTGAAAAAATAGCAGAAAGCTTAAAAAAAATAAATAAATCGTAATTCTATACGTTTTTTATAAAAAAGGCCAGACAACAACTGTTAGTTTTTTTTTATAATTGGAATCCAGGTATTAAATTTTATAAGCTTCTTACAAATCACATCAAGAAATTCCAAACAATTCCAAATCGAATCACGGCATCACGATAGGGATATCCAGGAGCCGAAAAATAAGTATTGGTCCTTGCAAATAATGCATTAAAATTTTCATATTTAAAATAAAAACGAATTTGTTGTACTCTTGCATTGAAGAAAATATCAAATTGAGGATATCCTCCTAGCTCTGTCTCATTTTGAACATAAAACTCTGCTAACACAGCATCATAACCATTCATCATATAGTTAGAATAATATTTAAAAGTAACACCAGTTTGCATAAACAAGGCTTTTTTAAATAAATGATCTTCAAAAAACAAGGTATTTCTGGTAATAAATTGAGGCAATTTTAAAACATCTTCACCATTTAAAGCGTTTTGATACAAGAATGTGTTATCCAATCCAAATTTCTTAAATTTAAGTTCCTTTTGTAATTTAACTTTTACATAATCCACTCGTTCTCCATATTGTTGTGGCGTTGGAGTTGAATCATTTTCTTTGATTGCAAAATAGGTGTATTTGTCAATCCCGGTATAATTTAGAGATAGGTTTGCTATTTTATCAGATTCAAAATATACTTTTAACTGTTGTGTTTTTACATTATCAAAATTATTTTGCCAATTATAATTGATATAATCACTTTGATTTAATAAGAAAACAAAGTTTGGCGCAGTGGTATGGGTTTTAATTTCTGCACTAATTTTATGAGCGTTTTTAATAAAGTAAGAAGCTCCCGCCTTTAAATAATTACCATCATAATCTCCCGAAATATTAATGGCTCCTTTACCAAATAATTCAAATCCTTTATATGTTTTTTTATAGGAGGCACCCGCTTGAACCAAATTACCTTTTAACCTATTTGCAATTCTACCATCATCAAATATGATGACACTATTATATCCATAATTATAATTCGTATACCCAATAAAAGCACTTAAACTACCAATGTGGTTATTTTCAAAACGAGTATATCCTTGAATGTTGAAATCTTCAAGCTTTCCTTTTTTATACAAATCAGAAGTTTTATAAGACTCCCCATAATCATCAAAGGGAACATCTTGTTTAAACACATACGATTTATCTTCAAAGCTCATTACATTACCAATAAAAAGCTTGTTTTGGTCGGTACTATCCTTTTTGGTAATCAACTCAAACTCTTGTTTTCCGTATACACGAAACCCTTTTAATTCATTTTCTGCATCTTGAAAATTTACTTCTAACCGTCCCCGATCTCTAAATTCACTATTGTTACTCTCAAACAATAAAATAGATTCATCAGTAAGTCCCCCGTTTTGTTGATTGATAAGATCCAATGCTATTACATGTGCTAAAATATTATATCGATTATTTTTTGTGTGATAATTTGAAGTAAACCTAAAATCTCCTGTACTAGTCAAACTATGTTGATAAGTTCCTAAAGATCGCACTCCCTTATATGCAAAAGAAAAATTAAATTGTTTTGAGGTATTTATTGAAAAAAAGGCATCTAACTGCTGTCCTTGTTTAAATGCAGTTTTAAAATACAATTCTGTTAAAGGAGTGGGGAGATTGTAATAATCCATATCTTCAATTTCACGATAACCGAAATGATGAGATTGAGCCAAAAATAATGGCTTTAAATTTATATTATCAAAGTCATAACTTAAATCATTATAAGGTTGACCAACATTTGAAAATTGTTGTAATTCAAAATTATCCTTTCGCAAATAGTTGAACTTATAATACCTTTGTATGGTAAGAGAGGTGTCTAAAAATGTAGTATCTCGATTAGCTGAAATAATTTTATATTGTGTTATAGAAGGTTTTTCCTTGTTCTTTTTCTCAGGACGTTCTCCTCCATTTTGAGAAAAAACTATTACTGAAGAGCATAATAGAAGAAATAAAAAAAACGTTTTGCGCATCTATTTTTAACTTACAAAGCAAAGGTATACTTTTGAAAGGAATATTTAAATAATGAATTCCGTTAAATATGTTAAAACTAAAAATCAATAAACAATTAGTTGAATGCGGTACTGACGAAGCTGGTCGAGGATGCCTTGCCGGACCTGTAACAGCTGCTGCTGTTATGCTACCTGATAATTTTAAAAATGAAATTTTAACAGATTCAAAACAACTTTCAGAAAAAAAACGAGCGATTTTAAAGCCTATCATTGAAGCCCAAGCAATTTGTTTTGGAGTTTCTCATATTATGATGGAAAAAATTGATAAAATAAATATTTTAAACGCTTCCATTTTAGCGATGCATACCTCTATTAAAAAGTTATCCAAAGCACCTGATTTCATAGCTGTTGATGGCAATCGCTTTAAACCTTTTTTAGACATACCACATCAAACTGTTATAAAAGGAGATGGAAAATATTTACATATAGCAGCAGCCTCTATATTAGCAAAAACATATCGCGACGCTTATATGGAAAACATTGACAAAGAGTATCCAATGTATAATTGGAAACAAAACAAAGGCTACCCCACCAAAGAACATCGAGCGGCAATTAAAAAATACGGAATCACCAAATACCATCGCAAAAGTTTTCGGTTGTTATCGGAACAATTGCTGAGAGAATAAGCATTAAAATTTCATTGTTAAAAACCCATCAATAAACTTTTAAATTTCTAACAGATGCTGTTATTTTCCTTATTATTTTTGTAGTATGAAGGTTTTTATTCAATTCGTCGCATCGCTATTCCTATTCAGTTTCTTTATAAGCTGTGATCCAGCACCTTCAAAATTAAAAGCGCTTAGCGATTTTATACCCAAGAACCCTTTAGTGGTATTTAGCATCAATGATTTTGAAACTTTAAAATCTGATCTTTACAATAATAGTTTCCTCAGTAATTTAAAAAATGCTCAAGCTTATTCTTATCTCAAGAATAAAGAGATTTTTAAGCACTTACATCCTAATTCAAAAAGTTTACTATGCATCTCTAAAGGAAATGATGAGCCCGCTTTTACCTTTATGACTAAACTAAACAAAGATCTATTTAATGTAGACTCCATAGCCGGTCATACCATTAAAAATAGTTCATTTAATTCCTTTACATTCCAAAAAGTAATTATCAATAAACAAGCTATTTTCACAACTGTTGAAGACAGTATATTTTTTGCATCAAATTCAGAAAAAACATTAGCGAATATCCTGAGCGGAAAAAACGAAAATAATGCGATTTTAAAAAAACTAACTGCCCTTAGTAATCATCAGGATTTAACAGCATTTATTCCTGCAAACGAAATTTTAGCAAACCAAATATTATTTAATTTTGGATCTTGGGCAGCACTTAATATTGAAGTTTTACCTGATGCATTAACTGCTTCAGGAGTTTTATTAACAAATGATTCAGTTCCTCAATTAATATCGGTTTTTAAGGGCTTAAATCCACAACAAAATGAAATTGCAAAAGTGACTCCAACCAATGCCAATACAGTTGTTTCATTAACATTTGATGATTTTGCATTATTTCAAAATAACCTTCAAAACTTTAGGGGTATCAAAAGTATTAAAGACGAAGAAACTATTTTATTTGAAGCGGTTAATGAAGTAAGCAAAATAAGTTTTTCAGATGGGAGTGCAATTGTTTTAAAGAGTATTGATCCACAACTTACGAATGAGGCATTGCAAAATTTTAGTAGCCCTAAATCTCCATTTAAAGGAATAATGATACACCGCTTTAATGAGCCTAATTTATTTGTAAATCATTTCTTAACTTTTACAAACCGTACCGCCCCTAAAGAAGTATTTATATTGGATAATTTCTTTGTTTTTTCTGAAAATGAAGAAGTGACTCAAAACATCATTAACTCCTATTTACTAAATAATTGCCTATCATCTACCTCCTACTATAAAGAAGCGCTTTCTCAACTTAGTGACGAGTCTTCGCTATTAGTTATGAAGCTAAACGGAGATTATTCAGAAGCAATTTCAACACTTCTAAAAACTGAAATAGCTACTACTTCTTTTAAAAAGTATCCCATAGCTATATTGCAGTTTAATTATGATCGTGATTTCGCTCACGTTAATTTTGTTTGTAAAGAGAAAAGTACATCAAACAGTAAAAAAATTGCAGGAAAGGTTACTCAAATTAACAGTATTCAATTAGAAAACGAACTACTAAATAACCCTACTTTTTTTAGTAATCACAGAACAGGTGGAAAAGACATCGTAGTTCAAGATGTGACCAATAAGATGTATTTTATTTCCTCTGGAGGAAAAATTTTATGGACAAAGAAACTTAAGAATCCAATATTAGGAAAAATAGAAGAAGTTGATCTTTTACGAAATGGCAAAAAGCAATTGGCATTTACGACCAAAAATAATTTTTATATTTTAGATAGAACGGGTAGAGCAGTTGCTCCTTTTCCCATAAAATTTAGAGATGAAATCACCCAAGGAATTTCTGTTTTTGATTATGATAATAATCGGAAATACCGTTTTTTAATCACGCAAGGAAAAGAACCTTTAATGTTAGATAACAAAGGAAAAAAAGTAAAGGGATTTAGGTTTAAAAAAACAAAATCAAACATCGTATTCCCACCTCAACATTTTAGAATTAAAAGTAAAGATTACATCATTATTGCAGAGGAAAACGGAAAACTAAACATTCTTAGTCGAATAGGTAAGCCGAGAGTAAATGTATCTAAAACATTCGATTTTTCTAATACTCCAATCACATTAGAAAAGTCAAAACTAGTAGTCATTAATAAAGATAACTCGAAAAACAGTGTTGGTTTGGACGGAAAAACGATTACAAATAAGTTGAAGGTAACTAGTTATCATTTTACTGTTAAAGGTAAAACCAAAGTAACTTTAGATGATAATTTAATGCGAATTAATGGTGTTTTAATCGAATTACCTTTTGGAATTTATACAGCACCAACTATTAGTATTGTTAATCGTAAAAGCTATATTTCAATTACTGAAACTCAAGAAAACAAGGTATATGTGTATAATAAATCTGGAAATCTGCTATCTGGATTCCCTGTTTACGGAACGTCTATAATTGATCTTGGAGATCTAACAAAAAATGGTAAAACAAATTTTTTAGTAAAAGGTGCTGCTAAAAATATTATTGTTTACGAAATACATTAATTTTTTTGAGAATAAACTAACTAATTTTTGGGGTTGTGAAATGAGCTAGCTTATAAAACAAGATTCAAAAGGTGAAAAAAATATAAACAATGTAATGAGTATTTTAAATCTTAAAAACTTAGGAATTCAGCTTTTTTTCAGCTTCAAATAAATCTAAAAAATGAAAGAGTAATTTTTCTTTTACTTCTTCTATAGCAACCTCAGATTTTCCTAATTCTACATTTAAAGAGGTAACTGCTTTTCCTTTTATTCCACAAGGAATCATATGATCAAAATAACCCAAATTTGCATTTACATTAAGTGCAAACCCATGCATGGTTACCCAACGACTAGCGCGTACTCCAAAAGCACAAATTTTTCTTGCAAAAGGAGTTCCTACGTCAAACCAAACCCCTGTTTCGCCTTTTGATCGCTCTGCCTTTAAACCATATTCAGCCAATGTTCTTATTACCATTTCTTCCAAGAATCGAAGGTATTTATGAATATCTAAAAAAAAGTTTTCTAAATCTAAAATAGGATAACCAACAATTTGTCCAGGTCCATGATAGGTAATATCTCCACCTCGATTATTTCTATAGAAGGAAGCTCCTATTTCCGTTAATTTTTCTTCAGAAATAAGTAAATTTTCAATGTGCCCACTTTTTCCTAAAGTATATACATGAGGATGTTCTACAAACAGAAAATAATTGGGTGTGGATAGGAATTTTTCTTCCCTTCTATTTTTTATTTTTAAATCAATAATATCTTTAAAAAGCTGTTCTTGATATTCCCAAGTATCTTTATAATTTTTAACTCCTAGCTCCTTTATTTCAATGTGTTTATTCAAAAGATTATTTTTCAATTTATAAATTTAAAATATCTGGATTATTTAAATATGCTAAAAAGGATTTTATGCAATAGGGTCTATTTTGGATTGTTGATGATAATTAACGCTGCAATAACTCCAGGCACCCATCCACACAACGTTAAAATAAAAACAATAACTAAAGATCCACAGCCCTTATCTAAAACCGCTAAAGGTGGAAATATGATTGATAAAATTACCCTCCAAATATTCATTTATACAAATTTACGATTATTTAATAAATCTATAAGTTATTAACTAATTCTTCTTTTTATACTTCCTCGATTTTAATGTTAAATTTTTCGTAAAAGAAATAAAGTATCAAACAAATGATTACTTTTGTTAAACAAAAAATAAACTCCATGAAAAAATTTAATTCTATTTTAATTACCGCAGTAACTTTAATGTGTTTTGGATTAAACGCTCAAAACAGTATAGATATATGGAAAGTTGCATCTTCATATGAAACTGAATCTAAAGTAAAAGTTTTTAGGAATACAGTTCCTCAAGAATTCAAATTATTTACACTTAACCCTGTTGAGTTTAATAATTTATTAGCAACTGCTCCTCAAAGATTCACAACGCAATCCAACACAATAATTGAGTTCCCAACAAAAAATGGAGAAATTCAAAAGTTTCGTGTTTATGAAGCATCTGTTTTAGACGATTTATTGCAGGAACAATATCCAACTATTAGGTCTTACACTGCTCAAGGTATTGATGACCCATCTGCTATTGCGAGATTTAGTTATTCAGACTCTGGTCTTAATGTAATGATTTCATCTGCTAACTATGGAACTATCTATATAGATCCTTATACAAAAGATTTAAATCAATACATCAGCTATGCTAGCAATTCTTTGCCTGAAGACTCTAGATCTTTCGAATGTTTAGTTCAAGATACATTGCAGGATGAAATTGTTTTATCTCCCTTAAATGCAGATGATGGAAAATTACGTACCTACCGTCTAGCACTAGCATGTACAGGAGAATATGCCCAATATCATTTAAACAACCAAGGCATTCCTTCAAGCGCGACTGATGAAGAAAAAAAAGCTGCAGTACTTACCGCAATGAATACTGCAATGACCAGAATAAATGGTGTTTTTGAAAAAGAGGTAGCCCTTACCATGGTAATTATTCCTAATAATACTGAAATTATATTTTTAAACGCAGGATCTGATCCCTATACCAACAATAATGGGGGTGTTATGTTGGGTCAAAACCAAAGCACAATTAATTCTATCATTGGTGTTGCAAATTATGACATTGGCCATGTTTTTAGCACCGGTGGTGGTGGTATCGCTAGTCTTGGTTCGGTTTGTGGTTCAAGTAAAGCTCAAGGAGTTACAGGACTACCTCAGCCTATTGGAGACGATTTTTATATTAACTATGTAGCTCATGAAATGGGACATCAATTTAGAGCAAATCATACTCAAAACAATAGTTGTAATAGAAATAATGCAACTTCTATGGAACCAGGAAGTGCGTCAACTATTATGGGATATGCCGGAATTTGCTCACCCAACGTTCAAAACGACAGTGATGCTTATTTTCATGCCATTAGTATTCAGGAAATGTGGGGTTTTATTTCAATATTGGGAGGATCTTCTTGTCCAGAAGAAACAGATACAGGAAATGCGCCTCCAATTGCAGATGCTGGTCCTAATTACACTATTCCTAAAACAACTCCGTTTGTTTTAAAGGGCATAGCAACAGATCCAGATACGGAAGACGTGCTTTCGCACAATTGGGAGCAAATGGATCAACAAATAGGTACAATGCCTCCTCAAAACACTTCCGCTTTTGGGCCTATGTTTAGATCTGAAAATGCACTTATTTCACCAAATAGATACATGCCTAAATTATCAACTGTGTTGAATGGTCAAACACAAACAACCTGGGAAGTAGTTCCTTCGGTAAGTAGAACTATGAAATTTAGATATACCGTTCGAGATAATGTAGCAGGTGGATCCTCATCAGCAAGTGACGACACTGTTATATCAGTAGATGGCGATTCAGGACCATTTGTAGTAACTTCTCAAAATACCTCCACTACTTGGTCACCACAATCCAATGAAACTATAACATGGGATGTTGCTGGAACTGATGTGGCACCTGTCGATAGTCCAAATGTAGATATTTTATTTTCTGCCAATGGAGGACAAACCTTTGATGTAGTAATCGCAGAAGACATTCCAAATAACGGAAGTGCAGCTATTTCTGCCCCAAACTTGAATACTACCAACGGAAGATTTATGATTATTTCTTCAAATAATATCTTTTACGATATCAATGCTGGAGTAATTACAATTGATGGAGAATTAGCCCTTAATGAAAATTCTTTTGAAAATTTTGCCCTGTGGCCAAATCCATCAAATGGATCTATCAATTTAGTATTAACTCCTTTTTCTAATGGAGAGATTAAAGTAACTCTATATGACATTAGAGGTAGTCTTGTTTACAATAAGGGATTTGAGACCAATGGAAGTTTGTTTGAAAAAGCATTAACTTTTAATGGTTTAAACTCAGGAATTTACTTTATTAAAGTGAGTAATAATGGCATTAGCAAAACAACTAAGCTAATCATAAAATAAAAATTAAACATAAAAAAAGCGAGATTAATATTTCGCTTTTTTTATGTTTATAATTTAATGTACTGTGCTACTCGAACTAATTTCGTAGTCGTTTCATCTACATTAAAACTAATATCAAAGTACATGTCACTTTCTGTTTTTACAATTTTTATCGTTCCTTTTTTTACCTCATAATAACCTGCTTCTCCTCTACAAAAGCACTGTTTGCCATAAAGTAATTTCACATTGTTTAGTTCTTCATCCATTAAATTTAGTACTGTTGTATTCTGTGGAATTTCAAAATGAAATGTTTCAGAGTAATCTCCGTCAGCAGTTCCTTCTGGTGATTTTTCTTCATACTTAAACTTAACAACTATATTATTACCATTTGCTATAACAGGATAAATTGCACCAATTGTATCATCTTTTAAATTTAAATTAGAATGATTAGAAATAACAACCGATACATCTCCATCTTTTTCTTCTAGCCCATCTGCGAGAATAATAACTTCTTTATGAGTTGTTAAAACTACTTTTTTATTGTTTCCACAAGAATTAAATAAAAACAAAACAATTAATAAGGTAATTAATTTCATGACGTTTGATTTAAAATAAATGGTAGAATTCAAATTTACAAATATAAAGTTAAGAAAAAGTCCAATACTATTCCTTTTGAAATAACTAACGACTAAAACACGTATCAAGATTAATTTATAAAAAATAAAAATTAGCCATCAAGCCTTTTATTGAAAGCGTTAAGAAATTCCTAGAAAACATCAAAAAAAATGTTACTAATTAAGTAGTATTAAGATGCTAATAATAATTATTTTTGTAGCTGTCTGCTAAATATATAGCATTTTAAAAATCTGATCATGCAATTATCCGAACAAGAACAAGTACGAAGAGAAAAGCTCATACAATTAAGGGCCTTAGGTATTAACCCATATCCAGCAGATTTATTTCCGGTGGATGCGATGACTGCAGATATTAAACAGAATTTTGAAAACGGTAAAAAAGTAATTTTAGCCGGACGATTAATGTCTCGCCGGATACAAGGAAAAGCTTCATTTGCAGAATTGCAAGATTCAAAGGGTCGCATTCAAGTATACTTTAATAGAGATGAAATTTGCCCTGGTGAGGATAAAGTACTTTATAATGAGGTCTATAAAAAACTATTGGACATTGGTGATTTCATTGGTGTTGAAGGAGAGTTATTTACTACTAAAGTAGGAGAAAAAACAGTAATGGTTAAGAGTTTTAAATTACTTTCGAAAGCTTTAAAACCATTACCATTGCCAAAAACAGATGGTGAAGGAAACACCTTTGATGAGTTTAATAATCCTGAATTGCGTTACCGCCAACGCTATGCAGATTTGGTGGTCAACCCGAAAGTAAAAGAAGTATTCATAAAGCGGATTAAGTTATTTACAGCGATGCGTACTTTCTTTAACAATAGTGGTTATTTTGAAGTTGAAACTCCTATCCTACAATCCATTCCAGGAGGAGCAGCAGCAAGACCTTTTAAAACACACCACAATTCTCTAGACATTCCAATGTTTATGAGAATTGCATGTGAATTATATTTAAAAAAATTAATTGTAGGTGGTTTTGATGGCGTATATGAATTCGCAAAAACTTTTAGAAATGAAGGTATGGATCGTACTCACAATCCAGAATTTACAATGATGGAAATTTATGTAGCTTATAAAGATTATAATTGGATGATGGATTTAACTGAAAAATTATTGGAATTCTGTGCCACGGAAGTAAACGGAAGCTCAAAATCTATTTTTGGAGAACACGAAATTAACTTTAAAGCTCCATATGCTAGAGTAACAATGGCTGAATCAATTGAACATTATACAGGCTTTGATATTTTAGGAAAATCAGAAAATGAAATTAGAGAAGCTGCCAAAGCATTGGGGATTGAGGTAGATGAAACGATGGGTAAAGGAAAAATAATTGATGAAATTTTTGGTGAAAAATGTGAAGCCAATTACATCCAACCAACTTTTATTACAGATTATCCAAAAGAAATGAGCCCCTTAACCAAAGTACATCGTTCTAACCCTGATCTTACCGAAAGATTTGAGTTAATTATTTGTGGAAAAGAATTAGCAAATGCTTATACTGAGTTAAATGACCCAGTAGATCAAAGAGCACGTTTTGAAGATCAAGTAAAATTAGCAGGACGTGGTGATGATGAAGCTACAGAATTTATAGATCAAGATTTTCTAAGAGCTTTGGAATACGGAATGCCTCCAACATCAGGAATGGGAATTGGAATGGATCGTTTGATTATGTTTTTAACTAATAACGCTTCCATACAGGAAGTACTATTTTTTCCTCAAATGAAACCTGAAGTAAAGCAGGTGGCGATGAGTGATGATGAAAAAGTGATATTTAATATGCTAAAAGCTAATTCACCTTTTGAATTAATCGAACTAAAAATTCAATCGGGACTAAGTAATAAAAAATGGGATAAGGTGATCAAGGGATTGACAAAAAGTGGAATTGCCAAAGTCCATAAAACCGAAGAAGGTTTATTTGTAGAAGTGATTTAAAAAAATAATAAATAAATAAAATAAAACATATTTTGTTTAGCTATATTTGCTTATTGTTAAACATTATATGATTATGAATTATTTATTTTTACTTTTATCAATTAATATGCCGATCCAAACTATTAAAATTTTCAACTTTAATAAAAACTCTAATATATACAGTTGGAGGATAGTTGATGACAATGTGATGGGCGGCAGATCATCTAGTAATATAAGTTTAAATAAAGATGGCTTTGGTGTATTTAATGGAACCATATCATTAGATAACAATGGGGGTTTTTGTTCGGTACGCTATGTTTTTAAAGCTTTAAAAGTAAATAACCAAAATAATATTTTCCTAAAAATAAAAGGAGATGGTAAAGATTATCAATTAAGAATAAAAGATAATTCAAGAAATTATTATTCCTATATAAAAACATTCTCCACCAACGGAGAATGGCAAGAAATAGTAATACCCTTAAAAGAAATGTACCCCTCTTTTAGAGGAAGAAGACTTGATGCACCTAATTTTTCTCATGATTATATAGAGGAAATTGTATTTTTAATAGGAAATAAAAAAAATGAGAACTTTGAATTAATCATCGATAAAATAGCGTTGAAATAATTTATTGAAAATGAAAATATTACTAACCGGAGCAACTGGATATATAGGAAAACGACTGCTCCCTCTTTTAATAGAAGAGGGCCATCAAGTTGTGTGCTGTGTTAGAGATTTGGATCGTTTTCATCCTCCTTCATCCATACGGCCAAAAATTTCAATAATTCAAATTGATCTTTTAGACAAAGATTCACTTGATGCGATTCCAAAAGATATTGACGGTGCTTATTACTTGGTTCACTCCATGTCTGCATCTTCAGATTATCAAGCACTTGAACAAGAATCTGCAATTAACTTCAGAAATGCCCTAAACAAAACCCAAGTTCAACACGTTATTTATTTAAGTGGTATTGTAAATAATATCGAATTATCTAAACATCTTAAATCGAGAAAAACGGTAGAATTGGAACTCCACAAAGGAATCTATAATTTTACAACCTTAAGAGCTGGAATTATTATTGGATCTGGAAGTGCTTCCTTTGAAATTATTAGAGATTTAGTCGAAAAACTACCAGTTATGGTTACTCCAAAATGGCTTAACACTAGATGTCAGCCCATTGGTATTTCGGATGTAATTGCTTTTCTTTCAAAATCTATTTTTAACTCTAAAACATTTGACCGAGATTTTGACATAGGGGGACCAGATATTTTATCGTATAAAGAAATGCTTTTAGAATTTAGTCGAATGCGAAAATTAAATCGTAAAATCTTTACTGTTCCAGTGATGACCCCTCGGCTTTCTTCTTATTGGTTGTATTTTGTAACATCAACATCTTATAAATTAGCTGTAGCCCTTGTAAACAGTATGAAAATAGAGGTAATCTGTCGCAATACCGATTTAAACAATATTTTGAAAGTGACCCCTATAAGCTATAAGAAGTCTTTATCGAAGGCCTTCGCTAAAATTAAAAACAATGAGATTGTTTCAAGTTGGAAGGATGCTTATGCTAGTAGTGGGTTTAGTAGCCATATTTCTGATTTTATTGAAATCCCAACCTTTGGATGTTTTAGAGATCAACGAAGACTGGCATTTAAAAACAAGGAAGATTGTATTGAAAAGATTTGGAGCATTGGTGGACAAACTGGATGGTATTATGGAGACTGGTTATGGAAAATAAGAGGTTTTATAGATAGATTGGCAGGCGGAGTTGGACTTAGAAGAGGTCGTACGAGCCTTCATACCATAGATGTAGGCGATGCTTTGGATTTTTGGCGAGTATTGTATGCAAATAAAAACGAAGGTCGATTGCTCTTATTTGCTGAAATGAAATTACCCGGAGAAGCTTGGCTTGAATTTAAAATTGAATCTGGCACACTTATTCAAACTGCTACCTATAGACCTTTGGGACTTATGGGAAGGTTGTATTGGTATTTAGTATTACCATTTCATGGTGCTATTTTTAATGGAATGCTAAAAAAACTAACAAGTTCCAATGGATATTAGTATTTTTTATTTAAAATTATTGTAGGCTATGAAGATTTCCATATTTTGGTTCAGAAGAGATTTAAGGTTAGAAGATAATATTGCTCTTTATGAGTCGATTTCTTTAAAAAAAAACGTTTTACCCATCTTTATTTTTGACGACAACATTCTAAATGAATTGCCCAATGATGATCCAAGAGTAAATTTTATATACCAAACACTCTTTGACATCAATCTTGTGCTTCAAAAACACGATACTTCTCTTTTAATATTAAAAGGTAAGCTCGAAGATGTTTGGAGTAAATTAATACAGAAATACACTATTGAAAGTGTATTTATAAATAAGGACTACGAACCTTATGCTATAAAAAGAGATCAAAAACTTGGAGAAGTTCTAAAATCGAATGGTATTGAATTGCATTCCTTTAAGGATCAAGTGGTTTTTGAAGAATCTGAAGTTGTTAAACCTAATGGTGAACCATATACTGTATTTACCCCTTTTAAAAGAAAATGGTTGTCATTATATAATCCCTCAACATTAAAACCTAAAATTACTTTTGATAATTTCCATCAGGTAAATTATCCATTTCCTAAAAAGGAAGAATTAGGATTTAAATCATCTAGTATCTATGTGAAAGATTTTGAGCTAAGTGGAGTTAGTACGTATGCCGAAACTAGAAATTTCCCAATATTAGATTCTACAAGCTATTTAGGTCCCCACCTTCGATTTGGCACCATAGGGGTCCGCCAAATAATTGCAGAACTAAACCCTAGTAATGAGGTTTTTTTAAGTGAATTAATATGGAGAGAATTTTTTATGCAGATACTATTTCACTTCCCCAAGGTCGTAACAGGAAACTTTCGCCCAAAATATGACGGCATTAAGTGGAGAAACAAAGAGGAAGATTTTGATAAATGGTGTCGTGGTGAAACCGGATATCCAATGGTGGATGCAGGAATGAGACAATTAAATGAAACTGGATATATGCACAATCGAGTGAGGATGGTCACCGCAGGTTTTCTCTGCAAACATCTCTTAATAGATTGGCGATTAGGAGAGGCTTATTTTGCAAAAAAACTATTGGATTTTGAACTTTCTTCAAACAATGGAAATTGGCAATGGGCAGCGGGAACAGGATGTGATGCCGCTCCATATTTTAGAATTTTCAATCCGATAGAACAATTAAAAAAATTTGATAAAACGCAAGGTTTTATCAAAAAATGGATTTCAGAACTAGGGACAGCAGATTATCCTGAACCAATGGTCGAACATAAATTTGCAAGGACAAGAGCCTTGGAACAGTATAAAATCGGAATAAATAATATCGTTTAAAATAAAAATAATATGAATAAAAACTATTTAATAATCGGAGGTTCATCCGGAATCGGTAAAGAATTGGTAAGCATACTTGCCAAAGAAGGTCACAATGTATTCGCTACCTACAACGAAAATAAAGTTGAAAATCATGACAAGGTACAGTATCAAAAATTTAATGTTTTAAACGACTCTCTAAACCTTGATATTTTACCAGATGAAATTAATGGTTTAGTTTACTGTCCAGGAAGTATTAACTTAAAACCATTCAAACGTTTTACAGACGAAGATTTTATTTCTGATTTTAAATTACAAGTTGTTGGTGCTACTAAAATCATTAAAATGCTCATGCCAAGATTAGCAAAAGGTGGAAATTCTTCAATTGTGTTATTTTCAACTATTGCAGTACAAAATGGATTTAATTTTCATTCTCAGGTCGCCGTATCAAAAGGTGCTATTGAAGGCTTAACTAGATCATTAGCAGCAGAATTGGCACCAAAAATTAGAGTGAATGCTGTTGCACCTTCTCTTACGGATACTTCTTTAGCAAGCAAATTTTTAAATACACCTCAAAAGATAGCTGCTCAAGCTGAAAACAATCCATTAAAAAAAATAGGAACTGTAAAAGATGTTGCAGAGGCAGCAGCCTATCTAGTTACAGATAAATCTTCTTGGACAACTGGACAGATACTTCATGTAGATGGTGGATATTCAACTATAAAATAAATAGCTAAGACCATAAGAAAAAACAAAAATTCGCTTTCATTACTATAAAATTATATTACCAAATGATTTAGTATTTCGCGGCCTTACCATCCGCAGCTGATTCTTTAATAAAAGCTCTTAAATCATCATTAGCTTTAATTAAATCTTCATTTCGCAAATACATCATGTGGCCACTTCGGTATCCTTTGAAGGTAAAGCGATCTTTCATTTTTCCGCTAGGATCAACCTGTGATAAGGAATATTTAGCAGCAAAATAGGTGGTTGCTCCATCGTAATAACCGGATTGATTAAGTACTTTTAAATAAGGATTAGTTGCCATTGCCTCTCGTAAAGCGTCCCTTGTATTATTATTACGTCTATCCCAAGGATTTACATTTCCGAACATATTATACTTTATATCTGTAGAGAAATTTAACTCTGTTTTGATATAATGGTTAATTGCTGGAGTAAAAGAATGTAACCAAGAAGTAAGCTCTGGACTATAATCTGGTCTTGTACCCGCTTCCATTTTATCCAAGCCCAAATAACGAGAATCCAACCTTCCTATAGTTTGACCTGTTTTATCACGCAACAGATCTTTCCAAAAGAAACTTGTAGGTACTTCTAAATTATGTTGTAAAATAACTTTTTTACTCAGTCCAGAATAGTATGACATTTTTTCGGCTACTTCATTTCTTTCTTCATCACTAATAAAGCCACCTTTTGCAAGTGCTGGCATTAATGTGTTGATGGCATATTCTTCAGCCTCAGGGAGTATCTCTAATAGATCTTTATTTTGTAATACAGAAGGCAATGCGCTGTGATACCAGGCAGCAGCTGTAAAGTAAGGTAAATTAATCGCTGAATATATAGGCTGACCCGTACTGTAAAGATTATAATCTGCTGGAGAAACTAAAATAACTCCATTTAAATACATCCATTGTGAGTTTTGCAATTCATTAGAAAGCCCCATCACACGAGTACCTCCATAACTTTCACCAATAATGTATTTAGGAGATTCCCAACGATTGTGCCTACTTACAAAAGTATTCACCCATTCAGCCAAATATTTAATATCTGCATTAATACCAAAAAATAATTTCTTGTCTGGCATTTTTCCTTCTTTATCAGTAACCATTCGAGAGTATCCTGTATTAACAGGATTTACAAAAACAATATCTGCAACATCAATTATAGAATTAGGATTACTTCTAAACCCATAAGGTTGTGTTGGATAACCTTCTTCATCTATATTTAATATTTTTGGACCTGTATAAGCTATATGCATCCAAACAGATGCAGAACCGGGACCTCCATTAAAAGATATAATCAATGGTCTATTAGCCCTATTTTTTACATTATTTCTGGTATAGTAGGTATAAAACAGTGTTGCCATGGGAGCACCTTCTTTATCCCAAACAGGTTGTGTACCAGTTTCAGCAGTATATGAAAAGTTTTGGCCTTTTACAGTAGTATTGTGTGTGGTTATTACAAGAGTATCCAGAGGTATAGATCTACTTTGAGAGAAAGACAAAAGGGTCACTAATAACATAAAAGCAGTAAATAAGTATTTCATAATAATGATTTGTTGATTTTAAAATTTAAATATACTTAATGACAAAAACTATCTGTGTTAAAATAAAATTTAATTTCAATTTTGGTTTTATTATTTAGAATTATTTTAAAATTGTACTTTAGTAAAAAAAAAATGATGAAAAAGCATTTTATTCTCCTACTTACACTATTGATTTTATTAATGACATCTTGTAATAGTGATGATGGGTTTACACCTATTGATGATGTTGACCAAGGACCAGTTGCTCCTTTGGTTTTTGAAACCAAGCTTTCAGAAATGGGAGTTTTCAGTGGAGTATTAGCTAATTTAGAACCTAATCCAAACGTACACCTTTACGATTTAAATAGCCGGCTCTTTTCAGATAATGCACATAAACAACGTCTAATAAGAATGCCCGAAGGTGAGGCTATGCAATATAATGGCAATAGTTTATTTCCCTTATTTCCTGACAATACGTTGATATCTAAAACATTTTATTTTTATGAAGATGAAAGCAACACTGCTTCTAATAAAATAATTATTGAAACTCGTATTTTAATTAAAACAGAGGGAACTTGGAAATTAGGAGATTATATTTGGAACGATGATATGACAGAAGCTATATATTCTGATGATGGAATGCTAGTACCTATCAGTTATTTAGATACTGAAGGAATCGTTCAAGAAGTTCAATATCAAATTCCATCTAATCAAGACTGCATTTCTTGCCACCACAATTATGATATTGCTTTTCCAATTGGACCCAAGTTAAGATCTATGAATTTTAATCCAAATAATGAAGAGACTTCTATCAATCAGCTGCAACATTTCATCAATATCGGAATGCTTGAAGGAATTTCAAATATTTCAGATATAACTGTTTTAGCAGACTGGGAAGACGAAGAAAATTATGATATTTTTGAAAGGGGAAGAAGTTATATCGACATTAATTGTGCTCATTGTCATCAACCAGGAGGTCTTGTACCAACAGGTTTTTTATTAGATTTTAGATTGGAAGCCGAGTTTTCAGAAACGGGAATTTATGAGCATAGAGGTCAAATAGAAGACCGCATACAAAGTAACACTCCCGATTATTTAATGCCCATAATTGGAAGATCTATAGTTGATGAAGAAGGAGTAGCTTTGCTTATTGAATATTTAGAAGCAATTGAAGAATAATTTATTTTTTATATTAATTCCTCTTTATTAAAATGTAAAAACATTAATTTAGTAAACTAATAAAAATAAATAAAATGAAAAAACTATTCTCATTAGTAGCATTTGCATTCATAATGCTGTTATGTATTCAAAATGTCTCAGCTCAAAACATATCTCAAAACCAAGATAGACCAGAAGTTATAGCAAAAAATCAACTTGTAAATTTATCTGATCAGTTATCGTTAACTGGAGATCAATCTAGAACTTTATTTAGAGCTTTAGTAACTAAAGAAGTTAGCATCAGAAAATCTGAACTTGACGAAAACAAAACAACAATGGTTATTGATAAGAAAAAAGCAGATGAATTATTTTACATTGAAATGAAAAAGACTTTAACTGCTCAACAATTTACAAAATGGGAAAGTTCTTTAATTAAATAATATTTCTATTTATTGCATAAAAAACCGCTTCATTTTGAAGCGGTTTTTTATGCAATGGTATTTAATCATTTTTTTACGCTATGGATATACAATTCTTGTCCAATACTTATAGTGTTATTAATTAAACCGTTGTATTTTTTTAAAGCATCTACAGTTACATCAAACTTTCGAGATATGCTATATAAAGTATCTCCTTTTAAAACTAAATAAGTTTTAACTTTTGAAGACTTTTCTTTCTTTCTTTTATTTTTTTTACCTAAAACTTCGACATCATAACTGTAAAGCTGATATGTTTCAATAATATTTATTAATTTTTGCGGGTATTTTGGATCAGTTGCGTAACCTGCTTTCCGCAGACCCTTCGCCCAAGATTTATAATCATTTTTTTTATATGCGAATAGCCCTTCATAACGAGAACGTTGTGTTAAAAACAAAGAATGGTCTCTAAAAGAATACTTAGGATCTTTATATTTTCTAAAACATTCCTGTAACTCATCATCATCATGAAATACTCGCTGACCAGTCCATCCTTTATGGCACTTAATACCAAAATGATTATTAGATTTTTTACTTAATGCAGATCTTCCAGCACCACTTTCCAAAATACCTTGAGCTAATGTAACACTTGCTGGTATACCATATTGCACCATTTCTTCTTTTGCTATTTCACTATAATTATCTATGTAAATACGAACAACTTCTGTATAAGAGGCATTTTTAGGTGTTGGTGTTATTTTAGTTTCATTGATATTTATTTTTGAGCTTTCAGTTTTAGGTTTTTTTTGGATTTTTTCTACTTTATAATAATCATTATTAAATGATTTAGTCAGCTTCTTTTTAGATTTACAGCCTATTAAAAGAAGGGAACAAATAAAAATTAAGTTGATGGCTTTTTGAGACATTTAAAAAATTTAATCTGTGGTATAGCTATTTATTTTAAAATTATAATAATGATGATTACAAAAGTAACATACAGATCTCTTAAAATAATATTTAACAAGCAATTTATTTTTATTAAAATAGGTATAATACATTACACCTATTTTTTTTGCGATAAAAACAACAAAACTTTGTTATATATTGGATTAATTGTATTTTTGCATTTATAATTTAAAATAAATATCATGAAAAAAATTACTTTATTAACTTTATTATGTGCAATATTGACCATACCTTTTGGATATAGTCAATCTTTCTCAGATGGAGTAGATATTGCCAATGATCAACCTCATTCGGCTTTAACAACATTAGACAGCCCAGTTTTTTACGTATCACGTGCAACAGAAGCAAATGATGTTTTTAACAACCAAGCTGTTGTAACATTAAGCCAAACCACTACGCAAGACTTTACTAGTGGTCTTACTTGCAACGATGGGCCTACGGCTTATGATACAGACCTATTTAGAGCTTTTGATTTAGAAGGCGATTATGGTTATACCAATGAGTTTGAAGTTTTAGGTGTAGAATTTGCTACATTTTATTTCAATGGAGCTGGACCAAATCCAATCACAGTAAATGTTTATTCAACTCCATCAGGAACTTTCCCTGGAGGTGAATTAACACTTCAAGGTTCTGCGGTCCAAACTGTTTCATCTGGAAATAATTTTGAATTACTTACCGTTCCAGTTTCGGCAATCATTCCAGCTGGAGAGACATTAGTATTTGAAGTAAGTTTTGTACGTGATGAAATTAATCGACCTGCTTTTCTTGGAAACACCACTGGTCAATCAGCACCTACCTATTGGAGATCAGCACCTTGTGGAGCACCAGATATTGTAGATTTTGGGGGAACATTTGCTGCAGTAATGAATGTTATTGGTCAAGAGTTAGAACCTGTTGTAAGTTCTGCCTTCTGTGCAGAACAAGTACCTCTTGATTTTATGCCACCACAGCTATCTTCTCTTACAACATCTGTTGCAAGCTCAACAAATTCAGGTGATCTTGGAACTATTGGAACCGGTTTGGGTCAATATACTCTTGCAAATGTAACTATAAATTCAGTTACTGAATCTGCTGAATCTAGAGGGTACACTTTACAATCACCAAATGGAACAATACTCACATTGGATATTGGTAATGGAGGTCAAGACGGATTAGACGTGGCTGCAGATTTAGTTTATACAGATGCATCTTTAAATGATGTTACAAATTGGACAGGTGGAGCGCCATTGGCTGACTACGCTCCACAAGGTGGAGATTTTGCCTCTACTTTTGCAGGAGAAAATATTAATGGAGATTGGTTTTTAATTATCGATTCAGATCCTGGAAATCAAGTTGGAGGTACCATAAATTCTTTCTGTGTTTCTTTTGAGTTATCAACAGGGAATCCGCCAACAATTAGCTGTATACCAGATTTTACTGCAACTAATGACGAAGGTGTATGTGGTGCTGTTGTAAACTATACTCCAGCAACTGCTATAGATGGAAACACTGGATTACCAATTGATCCTGCATTTATTGTTGTTACAGGAGGTTTACCAACAGGTTCTGTATTTCCAGTTGGAGATACTGCTGTAACTTTTACAGTTACAGATGCTCTAGGAAATGAGGCTTCTTGTACATTTAATGTTACAGTGTTCGATGAGGAAGAGCCAGTAGCAATTGCTGATGTAGGTGTTACAGTATTTTTAGATATAAATGGAGAAGCTTTTCTTGATGCAGAATCAGTATTAAGTAATTCTACAGATAATTGTGAAGTAACTGAATATTTGTTAAGTAATGATGGTATTTTTACATGTGAGGATATAGGAACTCTTGATGTTGAGGGTATTGTTTTTGATGAAGCAGGAAATCAAGGAACTGTTACCTTTAGCGTAACAGTGAATGACGATATCGCTCCGGTAATTGAATGTATTGGAGAACCGGAATCTATAACAGTATCTCATAACGCTGAAAATAATATTGAAGCTGGATATGCTGTTGCTTGTCCAACCGGAGATAACTTATTTGCTAGACGATTTGTACTGGCTGATTTTGGAATAACAGAAGAATTTGCTTTCTCAAATGGTAGATTTGGTGTTCAATCGACAGATCTTGACGTTGATGTTACTGTTAACATTTGGGATGTGAGTGCTGGATTTCCTGTAGGATATCCTGGAACTTCTAATTTATTAGGATCTCAAGTTGTTAATGTTCCTGCTGGAACTTCTAACGCAGTTATTAGCTATAATTTTTCTACACCTGTTGTTGTTCCTGCTGGAGTAACAACAATAATAGTTGAAGTATCTAAGGATGGAGATGCAGCTTTCTTTTTAGGAGGTACTGCTACACTTGCAGACGAATCTTATATTGCCTCTGCAACTTGTGGTCTTGCAGATTATGTGACTGCAACTAGTATAAATTTCCCAGATGCTAACTACTATATAACTGCAAAAGGATCTTTCACTTCTTCAGTAGTGGTTCCTTATGAAGTAGATTTAAATGCAGAAGGTACTGCCTCTGTTTTAGCAGCCGATCTTATTCAAGGAATTGATGAAGCTTGTGGCTACACGGTTTATGTTGCTGGTGAAGAAGCTCAAACTTCCTTAACTACCCTATATGAGGGTGGAAACGGTGGAGCTCTAGGAGGAGCTGTTTACTTTGATGTAACTGTTGGAGACAATGATTTAGAGCTTACAGATATAGACATGCATACTAACGTATTAGATCCTTTCACAATGGAAGTATATGCAATAGTTGGAGGTACCTATGTTGATGGTTTAGCTGATATTTCACTTTGGACTGTTGTTGGTAATGGTTCAGGAACTGGACTTGGTGCAGGTACACCTTCTAACGTAGCTTTAGATGCTGCAATTACCTTAAATGCAAATACAACTTATGCAATGGCGTTAGTATTAGATGCTGCTGCTGATCATGTTTATACAAATGGAGATGGAACCAATGAGTCTTATATGAATATAGATTTATCTATGGCACTAGGAGCTGGTTCTAATGTTCCTTTTGATGGAGCTGCATTTTCACCACGAGTGTTTAATGGAACTCTTAATTATACAGGTGGGGCTGCTGGAGGAAATCCAGAATTATTATTAGACTGTTCTAATGTAGGATCAAATGAAGTAGAGATATTTGTAATGGATACAGCTGGTAATATAAGTTCTTGTATTGCTACTGTTGTTGCTAATGATGTAACTGCACCTGTATTAGTTTGTGGTCCTGGAGACGGAGCAACAACTGTATCAGAAAATTTTGATTCATTACCATCTGGATGGTCTTTAGAGACTGAA
>MDSX01056604.1_pt1 | contig 33388 bp, 29 predicted proteins | sample 811141 | NCBI WGS metagenome assembly MDSX01 (sample SAMN05326642, study PRJNA326480) | marine metagenome | isolation source: seawater | place: Atlantic Ocean: South East | collected 2010
CAGTACGTCGATTTTGATTATGTAGATGAAAACTTAGTGGTAATGAGGATGCATAATAATAATGATGCAAAACGCACACTTTCTGTCTATGAAAGGGTCAAACTATTTCATAGTATTGCCTTATCAGATTCAAATACAGTTTTGAGAGGTGAGGGCCTTATTAATAAGAGAGTGGCTTCAGATTTCATTGCATATGGTCTGACATTTACACTTAAGATGGATATGTATCATGCAAGGGATGCTATTATTCAAGCAATAAAAACTTATCCGGTTTGTATATTTAAACCAAAGGTCATTGCATCATTGTCTTTATCATTTCTTCCAAACATAGTTTCAAAATACTTATTAACAGTATTTGGTAAATCTCCAGATATAAAATCAGATATCTACTAGATATGAGTATAAGAAATAGAATTGTTGTTGTGGATTATGGTATGGGCAATATTCACTCAATAGTTCAAAAATAATGTGTTCATTTGATGAACAAACTAAATAGTTATGGTAGAATAATTCTTTGAAAGACCTATTGTTGTGCTGATATATTTACACACCACTGCGGTAGCCTTCCTACTATTTAATTTTTTATAGTAGCAACTATAACCCTACATGTTTGCGTTTTATTTGTATGGCTTAACTTTGCAAATCATGCCTATCTTTGGGTGCCGTACAAGAATATTTTATTAGAATAAATTTATTCAACATACTAACAATGCTTTTACATAATAGTGCACTTTTAAAACTTCTTTGGAATCATTTATCCATTCTCCGTAAACGACAATTATGGATGATATTTCTTTTGATGATTGTCGCATCTTTGGCCGAGGTCGTTAGTGTTGGTGCAACGCTGCCATTTCTTGGCGTACTTGTCGCACCAGAGCAAATATATCAAAATACATTTTTCCAACCTATAATCCAAATATTAGAATTAACTTCGGCTGAGCAACTAATCTTTCCACTAACTATTGGTTTTATTAGCGCTGTTTTAATTGCAGGAATTATACGTATTGCCCTACTCTACACTATGAATCGTTTTGAGCAAGTAGTGGGAACTGACCTTGCTATTGACGTTTATCGTCGTACTCTTTACCAGAGTTATATTGCCCATGTTGGTCGTAACAGCAGTGATGTTATTAGCGTTATTACAGGTAAAACTAATACAGTTATAACAGGTGTTGTAAAGCCAATGTTAGTGTTAATTAGTTCGACTCTTGTATTAATTGGTGTTATGTCAGCACTAATAATTATAGATATTGAGGTCGCACTTAGTGCCTTAGGTGGGTTTGCATTAATATATTGGGGTATTAATAAATACACACGTAAAAAGCTCATTGAGAATAGCCAATGTATTGGTAATGAATCTACTGCAATAGTAAAAACCCTGCAAGAGGGAATGGGAGGCATTAGAGATATATTGATTGACGGTAGCCAACAATTTTATTGTCAATTACTCCGTAATTCATATGAGCCTTATCGTCGTGCTATAGCTCATAATAATCTTATTGCTTCTACTCCTCGTTTTGTAATAGAAGCACTAGGAATGACTTTAATAGCTGGATTGGCATACTATTTAAGCCAACAGGCAGATGGAATGATAACAACTATTCCAATATTAGGAGCATTAGCAATGGGGGCCCAGCGTTTATTGCCAGCACTTCAGCAAATTTATAGCTCAATAAGCATTATCAACGGATCGTCTCATTCACTTCAAAATGTTTTAGATTTATTGAATCAGCCCTTACCTGACTATGCAAATAAGCCCGAACCTACGCCTATTTCATTTGAAAAAGAGATCAGGCTCAATGATATCAGTTTTCGATATATAGAAGATGCTCCTTACGTATTAAAGCATGCCAATCTTTCTATAGCCAAAGGAAGTTGCATTGGTTTTATAGGTAAGACTGGTAGCGGAAAAAGTACCCTGTTAGATATTATTATGGGGTTACTTTCTCCAATTAAAGGGGCATTAGCGGTTGATGGAAAAACTTTAACAATGAATAATCTTCGGAATTGGCAGAGTCACATTGCACATGTGCCACAGGATATTTATCTTGCTGACAATACTATTGAAGAAAATATAGCTTTTGGCCAGCTCAAGGATGAAATTGATTACAACCGAGTTCAGCAAGCTGCAGAAAAGGCAGGCATTGCTAAACTTATTGAAAGTTGGCCTAATCAATATCAAACATATATTGGAGAGAGGGGAATACGTTTATCTGGTGGGCAAAGACAAAGAATAGGTATTGCTCGTGCTCTTTATAAACAAGCGAATGTGCTTATTCTTGATGAGGCGACTAGTGCGTTAGATAGTAAAACAGAGGAATCTGTAATAAAATCTATAAAAGCTTTTAGTGATGATATAACTGTTCTGATGATTGCCCATAGAGTTACTACATTAAGAGATTGTGACTATATAGTTGAGATAGATGATGATGGTAGTGTTCGTATAGGTAGTTATGATGATTTGTGTAAATAATTTTAATTAATAGCACTAATTTATGAAAGACAAGATACTTACAATAGATGACATAGATTTATTTGTGTTTGATTTTGATGGAGTACTGACTGATAACCTTGTATACACAGATCAAAATGGGAATGAAATGGTGAGTTGCAGCCGAGCTGATGGTTTAGCATTTGATGTTTTGCGAAAGCTAAAAAAACCAGTTTATATTTTATCAACTGAAGAAAATACTGTTGTTTCTGCTAGAGCTAAAAAATTAGGAGTTTCAGTTCTTCAGGGCGTAAAAAGCAAGGAAAAATCTTTAAGAAATCTTGTTAAAAGAAAAGGCTATAAATTATCAAGCATACTCTATGTGGGTAATGATCTTAATGATTATAATTCTGTGATAATTAGTGGATTTTCTGCATGTCCTGCAGATAGTCATCCTAAAATTAAGAAAATATCAAACTTTATATTAAAAACTAATGGTGGCAAAGGTATTGTTAGAGAGTTACTTGAAGACATATTGAGTTTGGATTTTATTGAAATACTTTATACAAAATAAGGAAAAAAAATGTCAACTTTTATTGTTGCTGAAATAGGTATTAATCACAATGGCGATATGTCAATTTGTAAAGAGTTAATTGATATAGCTAGTGAGTCAGGTTGTAATGCTGTTAAGTTCCAGAAGAGAGATATTAACAAGGTTTATACTCAAGATTTTTTAAATTCATATAGGGAAAGTCCGTGGGGGACAACACAAAGAGATCAAAAGTCTGGATTGGAATTTGATTTAAATGAGTACAAAGAAATTAATCAATATTGCAAAGAAAAAGGAATTGAGTGGTTTGCTTCTGCATGGGATTTGAATAGCCAGAAGTTTTTACAACAGTTTAATTGTAAATATAACAAAATCGCTTCAGCAATGATAGTGTATGAAGACCTGCTTAAAATGGTTGCAAAAGAAGGCAAGCACACCTTTATATCAACCGGTATGACAACTTATGATGACATCCAAAAGGCGGTTGATATTTTTAGAGAAGAGAACTGCCCATTCGAGTTGATGCATACTATTTCTACTTATCCTATGAAAGTTGAAAATGCAAATCTTAATATGATCAATACACTTAGAGATAAGTATCAATGTAATGTTGGCTATAGTGGTCATGAAGTGGGTCTGTCTGTTTCTTATGCGGCCGCGGCCTTGAATATTACTTCATTAGAGCGACATATTACTTTAAATCGTTCAATGTATGGTTCTGATCAATCTGCATCAGTTGAACCTGCCGGGTTAAGAAATTTGGTTGGTGCGGTGAGAAATATTGAAAAAGCCATGGGTAGTGGAGTCAAGGAGTTTATTGATGATGAGATACCTATTGCTAAGAATCTTCGCCAGCATCTCGAATGGTAGTTTTCATTAATATATAATTTGTAGATGTTTTCTGAAGTTTCTAAAATTATTTTTATTGGTGGAAATAGGTTCAATGAGGATGGGCCATTATTAAGTTTTATAGATATATGTAAGAATCGTGGTATAGACGTTGAGGTTATATCTGATAAAGAACGAATCAATTATCCTAGCGCCACTATGGGCACCCTTTCCGAGTGTCTTAAAAAAAATGGTATCAAATTCTCTTCTGTAGACAAACTAACTATTGACACCTTAATAAAATATAAAGATGAGTCTACACTTGTCTTTTGTATAAATTGTAAATGGATTCTTTCTCGTGAAATGATTGAGCTGTTTCCTGGGATGGTTTTTAATTATCACAATTCCGCATTGCCAGAACAGCGAGGAGCGGCTTGTCATTCATGGAGGTTGATGCAGAATATTAATTTTACAAGATTGACAATACATGAAGTTTCTCCAGAAATTGACAAAGGAAAGGTGTATGTGCAAGACGAGGTGATATTTGATAAAAATACTCATAATCTAACACAATCGTATCGTTTTATTGAATCACAAGAGATTAGGTTATTTTCCAACTTCTTGGATGGAAATATTAAGGTAACTTCTCAGAAGGAGAAAGATTCGTTTTATTGGCCTAGGCTATCTACACAGGCTAATGGCTATATAGACTGGTCATGGTCAGCACTTGAGATAGTATCTTTCTGTAATGCTTTTGATGATCCATTTGATGGAGCATCAACATTTTTATCTAATTCCCAAGTGCATTTTCGTAATGTAATAAAAATTGATGAAGCTTATAGTTTCCATCCATTTCAAGCTGGTCTGATTTACCGCATTAATGATTCTGGTGTTTATATTGCTACGTGTAAAGGTGGCATATGTGTTAAAGATTTAAAAGCTGATAAAGTTAGTAAGATTCGGGTTGGCTTGCGTTTTGTTACACCACCAGAGATACTATTTTCAGCACTTATAACTACAACTTAATTTTCTTCCACATATGGTGCCTTCATTTATTACAGTACGTTCATCGTCAACTCGTTTACCAAATAAATGCTATAAATCATTTGGTGACATGACTGTCATAGAGCATATTATTAAAAGAGCCTTACATTATGGTCTTGACCCGATTGTTTGTACGACGAATGAAAGTAAAGATGGTCGTATTGTTGATATTGCATTAAGCAATAATATTAAGGTATTTCGAGGACCTACAATTAATAAATTACAACGCTGGAGAGATTGCTGTAGAGAGTTTGAAGTGACAGCATTTCATTCTGTTGATGCAGATGACCTATTTTTTTGTGGAGATGAGGTACGCCGAAGTTTTGCATTATTGGAAGAGGGTTATGATATGGTGGCACCGCCACCATCATCGTCAAATGGTGGGGCAACTGTGGGATATTCTCTTAAATATGACGTTGTGGATAAAGCATGTCAAAACCTCAATTCTAATACGGATACAGAGATGATTTGGTCTTATATTAATCGCATCCCAGGATTGCGAAAGACAATTGCGCCTGATCCAGAAAGTGCAATAATTAACCATAGATTGACACTCGATTATCCGGAGGATTATATTTTATTGGAAGCAATAAGATTGATGGTTGGCAATCTTGCTACTCGCGAAGATGTTTATAAAGTATTAAATGATAACCCCGGACTTGCGGAGATAAATGCTTTTAGATCATCTGAGTGGCTAAATAATCAATTATCAAAGTCTATATAAATAAAAAATGAGTATTTTTGATAAGCACGGTAAGTTTAATGGCAGAGAGCTCGAATATGTATCTCTTTATTTAGACTCAGAGGGTAACAACAATAAAATTTCTTGGGTCCAGCGTTTTGAGAAAGAGGTTGTAGAAAAAATAGGCGTTAAGTATGCCATTGCCTGCAATTCAGGAACTTCAGGTTTACATATGGCTTTGGCCGCATGTAATATTGGTCCAGGAGATGAAGTTATAATGCCGGGATTGACTGTTATTATGGACGCATATGTTGTAATACATATGGGCGCAACCCCGATTTTTGTTGATGTTAACAGGGCAACTTATAGTATTAATCCATTAGAAATTAAAAATAAGATTACAGATAAGACTAAAGCCATAATAACTGTGTCACTGCAGGGACTGTCTGCAGATATGGATCCAATAATGGAGTTAGCTAAAGAGAGGGGAATTATAGTAATTGATGACTCCGCACAAAATATGCAAGGTGAGTATAAAGGTAGAATAGCAGGGTCTTTGGCGGATATAAGTGTATTTAGTTTTGAAAATAAGAAGCATATAACATCAGGAAGTGAAGGTGGCATGCTACTAACTGATAATGAAGAGTATGCAATAAAATCGAGGAAATTTGGTGGGATTGGTTATAAACATATGACAGCATCTGCTGGAAGAACGTCGTTAGCATTATCAGATATTCAGGATCCCGACTATGAGCGCTTTGATACCATAGGCCTTAATTATAGGATGTCTGAAGTAAGTGCTGCGGTTGGACTTGCTCAGTTTGAGAGGATTAGCGATATATTTGAACGTCGTACAGCGGTGGCAAAGATGTTTGATAAGGCTATTCAAGATTGTGACTGGATATTGCCGCAATACATACCAAAAGAATGTAAACATTCTCATTACACGTATTCTTTTGAGTACAAGGGTTTAGAGATGTTAGGTATTAGTTGGAAAGATTTTTATAATATGTATATTGAAATGGGCGGTGATGGCTTTTATTCAGCTTGTGTGGTGCCTTATCTTGAACCGGTTTTTCAAAATAATGCAAAATATAAAAATACTTATATAAAAGGCATGTGTCCGGTATCTGAAGATTTACAAAAGAAAATAATGCAGTTTAAAACTAATTATAGATCTTTACCACAGGCAAGAATACAGGCAAACATCTTAAAGACTCTTGTTGATAAACTTGGTAGAAAAAATAATGGATAAAATTACCAGATTTGGAATGGTTCAAGGTCGCTTGATCCAATCTCCGACAGGGCGTCTCCAGTGGTTTCCGCAAGAAAAATGGCAAGAAGAGTTTAATATTGCATCAGATATAGGAGTTGATTATATTGAACTTATTGCTGAGACTCAGCATAACCAGAATAACCCTATTTGGACAAATGATGGGATAAATCGAATTAAACAACTAGTAAATGATAACAACTTAACTCTCCATGCTTTATGCAATGACTATATTGTAGAACACTCATTACTTGATGAAGAAGTTATCCAACAGAGCATAGATTTAATTGAACAAGGAAGGAAGATAGGTATAGAAAAATACATAATGCCACTTTTTGAAAGTAGCGAGCTAACGACTGACAATATGAGTGATTATGTTAATCCATTAAGAAGAATAGCGATAGTTGCTCATGCTTGTAATATCACAGTATGTCTCGAGACTATTTTGACTGGTGAAGAATTAATAGAATTATTGCAGTTGATAGATTTACCATATGTTAAAGCAGTATATGATACTGGTAATAGGGTTGCATTTGGTCATAACCTGGCTGAAGATATTCGACTTTTAGGTGGTTATATTGCTCATGTTCATATTAAAGATAAAAACAGTAACAATGAGAATGTTTTGTTAGGGACTGGACTGGTTAATTTTGAAAAAGTATTTTATGCATTGCATGATATCAATTATGAAGGGCCTTTCACTTTTGAAACTGCACGAGGCTCAAGTCCTGTAGCAACTGCCAAATATAATATGCAATTGGTTGATTTTTTTAAGATGAATGCAGAATTAAATGTTTAAATGCATTCTATTTTTAGGCCTTGGTGGTGCTGGTCAGCGTCATCTCAGAATATTAAAAGAAGCACTGCCATCTACTAAAATGATTGGCGTTCGCAGAACTGGCAAAACCCCTGTGCTACGTCCTGACTTTACAGTAAAAAAAGGTGCAACGTTAGAATCAGAATATGGAATAACCTTATTTAATAGTATTAATGAGGCATATAAGCAAGACCCCGATCTTGTTGTAATTGCTACACCCACTTTTAACCATGCTGAAAGCATAATTCAAGCAGCAGAAAATGGGGTAAATATTTTGGTAGAAAAGCCTGGTGCAATAAATACAAATCAATCTAGAGCAATTATGTCTGCTGTCAAAAAAAATAAAGTTGGTTTTTTTATTTCATATCAGCGGCGATTTCATCCATTGGTTAGCCAATTAAAAAACATTTTAAATAGCCATAAAATTGGAAATTTAATGTCTATTAGAGTTGCTATATCGTCCTATGTTCCAGACTGGCATCCTTATGAGGATTTTCATGATTTATATGCGTGTAGGTCTGATTTAGGAGGGGGTGTTTTAAAAACTGAGACTCATGAGATAGATTTTATTACATGGTTGTTTGGCATTCCAAGACAGATATTCTCTACTTATGGTTGCAGAGGTAAGTTTAATATTGATGTCGAAGATAGTGCTAATTTGTTGTTTGATTACGATTCTTTCTCTGTGCAAATGAGTATGTGCTTTATGCAAAAAAAACAAGAAAGAAATTTTAAGTTCTTTGGTCAGAAAGGCTGGATTGAATTTGATCTAATTAATCAAAAGTTAGTGGTTTGTAGTTATGACAATAAAGATTTAGAGGTGCATGAAGATATTGTTGATAATGATGAATTATTTAAACTTCAAGCTGATTATTTTTTAAATAAATTTACATCAAGCGATGATCAGTATCTTGATGCACTTGAAAAAAACACAACGATAATCGAGAAATCATTAAATATTACTCATTAGGTATATTATGTTAGATTTAAGTAAGTTAGGTGGCACGATATTTGATTTGTCTGGAAAGGTTGCTTTAGTAACTGGGGCGGCTGGGCTTCTAGGTGTTGAACATTCAATAGCCCTAGTCCAAGCTGGTTCTGATGTTGTAATGACCGATATTAATTTAGAAGAATTAGAAATATCTGTAGAGACAGTATTGAAAATTACTGGTGTTAGTCCAACAACTATGTTACTTGATGTGTCTGACCAAGATTCTGTATCTTCAGTTAGAAAGGAGTTAGAGAGTCAGGGGAAAATTGTTACTATTTTAATAAACAATGCCGCTGTAGATCCCAAGGTAAAGTCTGATGCAACCATTAGAGAATCCAGTCGCTTAGAAAACTTTGATATTAATAAGTGGAATATTGAAGTTGGAGTTGGTCTAACTGGTGCAATTTTATGCTCATCTGAATTTGGTCCTGGTATGGCAGCACAGGGCGACGGTGTTATTCTCAATATTGCATCAGATCTTGCAGTCATATCTCCTGATCAGCGTTTATATAAAACGGAAGGTTTGCCCAATTCGGAACAGCCTGTTAAGCCAGTCTCGTATTCAGTTATTAAGTCTGGTCTTGTTGGACTTACTCGTTATTTATCGACATATTGGGCTGATTCAAATGTGCGTTGTAATGCGCTCTCACCAGGAGGCGTCTATACTTGCCAAAATGATGAGTTTGTTGAAAGATTGAGTAATCTAATACCATTAGGGCGCATGGCAAAACGTGAAGAGTATAGAGGGGTAATACAGTTTATGTGCTCAGATGCAGCCATGTACTTGAATGGGCAAAATATTATTATGGATGGGGGTAGGAGTGTACTTTGATATTGAATTACGAGTACACATATTAATTTTTCGTGCAATTTAGTAATTTTATTAGGTTTTTTGTAAATTGTATTTCCTACATTATAGGTAACTTAATACCCGTTAATAAAAATCTAATATTATTTACCGGTACATCACTTTCAACATACAACGAAACTGCAAGGTATTTATATGAATATTTGCTAGGTAATAATAAAGTTTCTATAGTATGGGTGACAAATTCTAAAGTTGTCTATGACCATTTAAATAACCTGGGCCATCCAGTTGTTCTACACAGAAGTTTTAAAGGTTTGTGGCACTATATTCGTTCTGGTGTAATTGTATTTACTGGAACTTCTTATCCAAATTTATTTAAATTTGTAAGCAAAAGCACCATTAAAATTTGCCTGTACCACGGAATGGGTCCAAGATCCACCAATTCAGTAGATGGTATTGTGTCAAGAGACCCACTTGATATATTAAGAAAATATCATCAATTTGACTATTTCAATTTTACATCTAAATACACAAATACCTTAGTAGGTAGGCTTCAATTTCTTTTACCAAAAAATAAAAGAATTACTTTTGGACTTCCAAGGTGCGATCACTTATTGGATAAAGATGAAGTTGAAAAATCAAGAATCAATAAAAATCAATTAAGAGAGTTAAATTATCTTATTGATGAAGGTACAAAATGCATATTGTATTCCCCAACATGGAGATCGGGCATAAATTCTCTTTCATTTCCATTATCTGAAATAAGTAACTTTAATATTTATACCTTTGACCAATGGCTAAAAGAAAATAATATATTATTTTTAATTTCAGTGCACCCACACACTAAAAATCTTGAGGATTTTTCAAATTGTTCTAATATTCAATATATTAACCATAACCCTTTAATGGATATTAATCAATTACTTCCGGAAATGGATTTACTGATTACTGATTACTCATCCATTGCAACTGATTATATGCTTATGGATCGACCTATTATCTATGTAATGCCAGACTATGATTACTATTTATATGATTTTGGACTTCTCGAAGATATGAGAGATAATCTTCCTGGACTGGAGGCTAAAAGCATGCGTGATTTCAAAAATCATATAATGCATTCATTAAAAAATCCTCATGAAATGCAATTTGAAAGAAAAAAATATTTGAAAAAATACTATGATGTTGATAATTTCAATTCATGTGAAAAGATATCAATGTTTATTGAAAGTTTGATTTCATAGAGTGATGTAATTTTTCTCATTTTTCATGTAAATATATAAGTTATGTGCGGAATACTTGGTCAAGTAGATTATCTTTCCACTAGTGCCTGGAACGAGTCTAAATTTAAAAAAGCACTATCTCTGCAAAAGCACCGTGGACCAGATGATAGTGGGGTGGTTGTTGGAGAAAATTTTATTTTTGGCCATAGACGATTGAGTATTATTGATCTTGATAGTCACGCAAAACAACCTATGACATCAAGTGACGGTGAAGTGATATTGGTGTTTAATGGGGAAATATATAACTATCAGGAGTTACGAAAGGATTTAGTGAAGAAGGGCTATAGTTTTTCAACTAAAAGTGATACTGAAGTTCTTTTGTATTCCTATTATGAGTATGGCATAGAATGTATTCAAAATTTTATAGGTATGTTTGCATTTGCCATTTTTGATAATCGCACACAAAAAACATTTATTGTAAGAGATAGACTTGGTGTTAAGCCTTTATATTATTGCAAAATTAAGGATACTATAACCTTCTCATCCGAAATAAAATCAATACTAGAGTTAGCAGATTTGGATGTAGCTTTAAACATCAAAGCTGTGTCCTCATATCTTTCGTTCCGTTACCCTATTTTGGATGATACTTTTTTTGATGGCATTTATTCCCTACCTCCGGCTCACTATATAGAATTAACTCAGGACTCATTCCTTATTAAAGAATACTGGAGTTTAGTTGATAGATTTAAGGAGCAAAAGGAAGATAAAGGTGAGGAGTTTTATTTAAACAAATTACAACACTTATTGGAGTCATCAGTAAAGTACAGAATGATATCTGATGTGCCTTTCGGCGCTTTTTTATCTGGTGGTGTAGATTCAAGTATTGTAACTTCAATTATGGCTAATGAATCAAAAGATCCAGTAAATACCTTTACCATTGGCTTTGATGAACCAGAGTTTAATGAATTTAGTTATGCTGATATTATTGCTAAAAAATATAATACAAATCATCATAAAATTGTAATAAATAGCGCTGATTATTTTAATAATCTGAATCAGTTGATTAAGTATAAAGATGCCCCATTGTCTGTACCAAATGAAGTTCCCCTTTATATAATGTCAAAGGAATTAAAAAAATATATTACGGTAGTTTTATCAGGAGAGGGTGCCGATGAAATTTTTGCTGGATATGGTAGAATTTTTCGTTCCCCTTATGACCTTTCTAGAATACAAAATATTGATTCACTTGATTTATCTGACGATGAAAAAGATAAATTGTGTAAAAATTTTATAAAAAAGTATACTGTTGATAGTTTTAAAAGTGATGTTGATCATTTTCATAATATATACAGTTATACATCATTGCTAGACAAGAAGGCACTTCTTAATTCCTCAATTCCGTTAGATGAAATCGAGAATGATTTTTTAGATAAATTTATTTACCTATTCAACGAAATTAAAAATGAAACTTATTACAATAAAATGATGTATGTATTTGAAAAAATACATCTTGTTGGTTTGTTACAAAGACTTGATGTGTCAACAATGGCAGCCTCCGTCGAAGCAAGAGTTCCTTTCGTTGATCATCGACTGGTGGAATTTGCTTTTTCAATACCATTCAAATATAAGATGAAGTGGTGTGAGGATAGAAGTAAATATAATTCTAGAGTTTTGATGAGTGATCAAATTTCTGAAAAGTATGATACGCCAAAGTATATTTTAAAAAAAGCATTTGAAAATAAACTTCCTAATGAGATTTTGTATCGAAAAAAACTAGGCTTTCCGGTGCCATTAAATAATTGGTTTGATGGAAAATTTAAAAAATATGCAAAAACAATATTATTGGGCAGTGCAGCTAAAAGTAGAAAAATATATAATATTCGTAATATAAAAAAAATGTTAAATAATGATAGACTACATAAAGATCATGACTTTGCAATGAAAATATGGATGCTTGTTAACTTAGAGTTGTTTAGTCAAGAGTATTTTGATAATTAGTGTGATTCAATTAAAGAAAGTGATAATAAAATTACTTTTTAGTTTTCTATTTATATATAGGCCATAAGACAAATGTTGGATATATGGTTATAGAAGAGTGTATATAAATAGTGGCATAGTGCCTAGTAAGGCTTTTAAAATTATTACTGATTTTCAAATATTCTTTCCAAATCCCCAATTAACTCAATTTTTACTATGAAGAATAAAACTATAGGCTATATATCTGGTGTTTTTGATCTCTTTCACATAGGCCACTTAAATATATTAATTAATTCAAAATCTATGTGCGATCATCTGATTGTGGGCGTCACTGTGGATGATTTGGTTGCTTATAAAAACAAAAAGGCGGTAATACCATACCAAGAGAGACTAGAAATTGTTAGAAGTATTAAATATGTTGATGCAACTATTGCTCAAGAAAGTATGGATAAATTTAAAATGTGGGAAAAGCTTAAATTTGATGTTTTATTTGTTGGGGACGATTGGTTTGAAACACCAGAATGGAAAGAATTTGAAGAACAATTTAAAGAAGTCGGTGTTAAAGTGGTATATTTTCCTTATACAAAAAGCACATCTTCAACAATGCTCAACAATACCCTCAAAAAATTAAGAGAGAATTAATAATCGTAATTGAGATCTTTATAAAGTTTTTGCTTTCGATTTGCAGAAAAGAGCCGCTGCTCAACTAGTTAAGACACAATGATAAATAAAGTTTTTTTATTAACTGAGCACCATTAGCATAATTCATAAGTGCCTATTTTATGAAAAAACCAATAAAGATTTCTAGATTTGTATCTGATGTATTAATAATTGACAATATTGGAAGTGATGTTGTTATTAAATGTATTCCTGCAGGGTTGTCATATAGTATTGTTGATGTTAGAAATGGGATCCCGTATATTGCCAGGCTATTTTTCTTTTTTCGTCTTTCTATTAGGGTGGCTCAATTTGGGGTTAAGTATAAGTCATTAATAGCATCAATTGTAGATGTAATCAAACCTAAGATTATAATTTCGTTTATTGATACTAACTTAATTATGGGTCAAATAGGTCTTATTTTTCCCAACAAATTAGTGATTTCTATTCAAAATGGTACTCGATTACACATGGGGGGCTTTAATAATAAAGGGGGGTTTTTATTACCACATTATTTTACATTTGGTGAATATGAGAAGGGTTTGTTAAAAAAATACAATATCAAGTATCAAAGCTGTAAAGCTGTAGGCTCTGTAAGACTTGGTCTTTTTTTGGAAAAAAATACCAGAATTAAAAACAATAGAAACTGTATTTGTTTTATTTCTCAATACATCCCGATAATTAATGAATTTAAAGATGATGGTTTAAAGAGACTAAAGTCTGTGTATTCTAATTTAATCACTTGGAATAATGAGAATGAAAGATGCTCAATTCGAGTTGCAATGAGGAATAACAAAAATGATAATGATTATATAAATGAGGTAAATTTTTTTAGATTATCACGAGGTTCAGATATTGAATTAGTTGATAATGGAGATTATTCATCTTATAGAGTGGGATGTGAAGCGCAGGTTATTGTAACAGTTGATTCAACACTAGGTTTCGAGTTATTTGGCTCTGGAAAAAAAGTTTTATTTTTTGGCACTACAATAAGTGATGAGTTTTTAGAAAAAGAAAATATTGATTATTTGTTTCGCAAAATGCCAGACATAGTGTTATTGGACAATTTAACTCAGAAGGATTTTGACAATAAGATGAACGCATTAATTCGCATGAAAAATGAAGAATATTTAAGCCAAACAAAAGAAGCAAGAGAATATTATATGAAGTGTCAAACATTACCACCACACAAAGTTATTTCAGAGTTTATTCTTGATAATGTTCAAATATGATGCATATATGTATTCAATATTTATTATTAAGGTGATACAAAAGAATGCAATTAGTTTTCAACAGCAAAAATTATTAATTAATGCAGAATTATTGCAAACATTGAAAAGATGGATTTAAATAATAAAACAAAATTTGCGCTTTTTGGTCATGGATTTCATTTGTGTTATTTTGTTGACGCCCTTATTGATAGAGGTTTTCCAACTCCAGTAATCATCACTCACCCGAAAAAACTTCATGAGAGAGATATTAGGTTATTAGGCGATGATGATGCACTATACAGAAATGTTTTTGATGTTGCAGATAAGCATAATATCAAGATACTAGAGGCTGATAGTGCAAATCAGGGCACTGTATTAAATTTTTTAAATAATGAGCAATGTACAGCAGGGTTTTCACTCAGTTGCAGGTCTATTTTAAGAAAAAATATAATTGATTTTTTTGATGAGAAAGTTTTTAACATACATCCCACTTATTTGCCTAATGAGAGAGGTGGCGGAACGTTTTCTTGGAGAATTTTGAATGGAATCAACGAAATTTCTGCGACAATACACCGTATTGATGAAGGTATAGATTCTGGGAATATCTTGTTACAGATGAAAGAAAATTTGCAAGGTCATCATCATAAACCCTATGATTTTTTAATTAGAACCAACTTGCTTTATATCAAGCTTATTGATATTTTTCTTGATAAAATCCCTAGCATTATGAAATTAAATGGAATTAAGCAAGACAATTCAAAAAGCACATATTTCCCTAGATTGATTACTGAAATTAATGGAATAATTGACTGGTCCTTGAGTGGGATTTTCATAGAAAGAACCATAAGAGCTTTTTCGCATCCATATAGTGGATCTTTTACATATATAAACGGGAACAGAATTTTTATTATGGATTCTTTTTTTGAAGAGAGTAATCATAACATGCACCCTTTGATGTATGGAAAAGTGATTGGATACACGTCAAACGACTTGCCAAAAGTTGTTGTTAAGGACGGATATATATGTGTTTCTAGCATTAAAACATCTGAAGGTGTAGTGCAACACCCAAAAGAATTAATTAATTGCCCAGGCCAACTTTATTCTACTAAAGGGGAGATAGAGATGGCAAAAAGTAAAATAATGAAAATTTCCCAGATAAATTGTGAAGAATAAGCATATTGCATTCATTCCTGCCAGAAAGGGAAGTGTTGGTCTTAAGCAAAAGAATCGATTATTCTTTGATAATACAGCCAATTTTTTAGATAAGGTAGATATATTTGATGAGGTATTAGTTTCATCGGATGATTGTGAAGTTATTTCTTCTGCAAAAAAACGTAATTACCTAACACATAATCGAAAGCCAGCATTATCTGGATCAAGTGTTTCAATTAAATCTGTTTTAAAAAATGTAATTGTAGAAATGAATATCGACCCCGAGATATACATTTGGTTATTTTACCTGCCTATTCTATATAAGGATAAGGCAGACTTTACAAGTACAATGTCGAAAATAACAAGGCATAAAATAGAAAGCTTGTGTTCATTTATACCTGCAAGGTCTCATCCATTTAATTGTTGGATGCATACTAATGGCATTGGATTACAACAATACATTGAAAATGATGTTTTTCGCAGACAAGATTTGCCTAAGGCATGGATGCATCACCATTATTTATGTGCATTTAAAGCAGGGTGCATCGATGATTTAAATAGTGAACTTATTAATGCAAGTACTTTTCCTGTATTTTTAGACAGAGGTGTAGCTGACAATCTTGTTGAAGTAGACACTCCAGAAGATTATAAAGAATGGAAGCGAATAATAGGAGATAAGTGATGACTTCGAAAAATAATAATAAACCGAATATTGTTCGTTCTAATGAAATATATGAGCTAGCAAAAAAAATTATTCCTGCAGGAACACAAACGTTTAGTAAGGGTGTTTCACAATTTGTAGAAGGTTTTTCACCAAAATATCTTGACCATGGCAAGGGTGCATATGTATGGGATGTTGATGGTAATAAATATTTGGATTATATTATGGGGTGCCATCCACTAGTATTAGGATACTCCGACCCAGATGTAAATGCAGCTGTAATCAAACAACTTGAGAAAGGGTCTACTTTTAGTTTAATGAATGAGCTAGAAGTGTCAGTCAGTAAGCTACTTGTAGATATTATTCCATGTGCCGAAATGGTTCGTTTTGGTAAAAATGGGGCAGATGCAACAACTATTGGTGTTCGAGTTGCAAGAGCAATTACTAATCGAGATCATATCGCTTATTGTGGTTATCATGGTTGGCATGATTGGTACATCGCAAACACCGATCTTAATAGTGGAATCCCCGACTTTAATAAAAAGTTAGCACATTCTTTTTCTTACAATGACTTGGATAGTTTGGAAAAAATTTTCAAAGAATACCCTGATCAGATTGCAATTGTAATTATGGAGCCATTAACAGTTTTAAAGCCGAAAAATAATTTTCTTCATGAAGTTAAGAAAATAGCCAGACACTATGGCGCTATTTTAATGTTTGATGAAATTATTTCTGGATTTAGATTTTCATTAGGTGGCGCACAAGAGCTTTTGGATGTAACTCCCGATTTAGCCTCATTTGCTAAGGGCATTTCTAATGGTGTTCCACTATCAGCTCTTGTAGGAAAAAAAGAATACATGGAGGCGCTGGATAAAACTTTCTTCTCTTTTACATATGGAGGGGATTGTATAGGTTTGTCTGCTGCGGAAGCTTGTATTCCTAAACTTCAAAGAGAAAATGTTCCTAGCCATCTTTGGAAGGTTGGAAAAGTATTAAAAGATGGATTTAATCAACTTGCAGAGACTCATAATTTGGAAGAATTTATGCAATGTATTGGGTATCCGTGCCGTAGTATCATCTCTTTTAATGGGAGAGGTAAATATAATGAGCTTGAGCTTAAGTCTATCTTGCAGCAAGAGCTAGTTCGCAGGGGTGTTTTATGGACGGCTTACCATGCGTTATCTTGGTCTCACACAATTGCAGAAATAAATTTAACTCTCGAAGCTTATGATGAATCAATGTCAGTAGTGAAAAATATCATTACTAAAGGTGGGCGTGTCAAGGACCACATTGAAGGGTCTACGATAACACCAGTTTTTAGAAAAGTTGCCGACTTTAATTCTTACACAGTGAAAGGTGTTGAAGGAAAATAAAGAAAATATATTAGTCACTGCAGCAATTGAGGATACTTTTGGCACAAAGGAAAGAATATTTTTTCTAGGTGAATGGTGCAAACAGGGGATTGATAGTAGTCTTTGGATTGATAGAGATCATGAGACTATTCCATTTTATTTGTCTGAGCGAGAAAAGTTTATAAGAGATCATGACTATCTCGAAAAGTTCTTTGAGAGAGTACTTGAGTCACTTGTGGTTTCATTAAATAATTATCATGGCGTGCAACACTCAAATAGATACTGGAGGATTGTCTTAGGACCGTGGTTATCAACTTATATACCAGCTGTTTGGAGCAGGTGGGAAAGCCTAAGAATGGCTTTTGAACAATATGAATTTGATAAAGTTTTTCTGTTAAATTCTGAAAATGAACTAAAACCCCCTTTATCACACTTGGAGGCAATGAGTTGTATTGGAAGAAGTCATATTTGGAATCACATGCTTTACGCCAGAATAATTAATGAGTGTTATAAGGATAATATTACAGTTATTGAAAAAAATTATAAAAATCTAACTATTAATAAAAAAAACGATTGGGGGGGGATTTTAACAACAACAAAGACCATTCTGAAATATATTGCTGACAGAGTTATAAGAATTGCACAAAAAGAAGAAAAGATTATTTTTGTTACTAGTTATTTTAGCTTAAATGTTCTGGCAAAAATTTCATTAAAACTACGTCAATTGCCTAGGCTGTTCACTGAGTTTGATGAGAATTTGAATTTGGAAGGAGTTCAATCAGCTACACGACAACTATCATTAGGTTTAGTTACTGATAATAAATTTGAGTCATTTATTATCAGTAACATTGTATTTGATATGCCGGTATCTTACGTAGAGGGCTATCAACTGATCGCAAAGAAGGCTAACAATATTCTCCCGAATTGCGAAGTAATATTTTGTGCGAACGCATATTGGTATAACGAACTATTTAAAATATGGTGTGCCCAAATGGTTAATAAAGGAAAAAAATTAATCATATCCGAACATGGAGGATCGATTACTAAGAAATATATTAATTTTTCTCATGAGATTAAGATTTCTGATATTAATACTGTATGGCATAAGCCTTTTGAAGACAACCAGATTCAACTTCCCCCTAATCAAATAATTGGTAGAAGAAAAGCAAAGAGAAGTGGTGGTGACATTACAATTGTTGGTGTTGAAGTTCCATTATACGTCGGAAGGCATCATTCCGGACTTAGTAGTTCCTTGGTGCTGGAACAGTTTAATTTAGAGGAAAGCTTCATAGATAAACTATCTTTAGCTGTCAAAGGTAGACTTGTAGTTAGGCCAAGCACCGATATTGGTTGGAATACTAGAAAGAAATATATAGACAAATTAGGACCTGAAAGAATATCCCTGCATAAAGATTTAATTGAAGTGTTTGACCATTCAAAACTTATAGTGTGCACTTACCCAGAAACGACTTTTTTTGAGGCTATGTATTCAGGGGTACCCACAATACTCTTATATAAAAAAGAGTATTGGGAGGCACCTCCTGAATTTAATGATTTAATTAAAATTCTAGAAGATGTAAATATTCTATTTTCAGATTCAGTTGTTGCATCAAATCATATCAATACAATATGGGATAATCCTAATTATTGGTGGAGTTTGCCAGAAGTCGTTAATGCTCGTGAAGAATTTTTTGACCAGTGTGGCCGTGTAGATGATAATTGGTTGGACCAATGGAGTGATTTTTTTAAGGAACAATTAATAAATTGATGAGAAGATGATTGATAATTTAATTCTGACACCCATTAAAATTATAGACGTCACTGGTGGTAGTGTTCTACGTGTAATTAAAGAAAACAATAATGGCTATGAGGGCTTCGGAGAGGCTTACTTCTCTACTGTTGAATCTAACATAATTAGAGGTTGGAAAAAACATAAAGTGATGACGCTTAACATAGTTGTACCTGTAGGCTCAATTCGATTTGTTATGTATGACAGCCGTGAAAAATCATCAACATATGGGGAGTTTCAAGAAGTAGTATTATCAAGAAAAAATTACTGTCGCCTTACTATTCCTCCAAAGGTATGGGTTGGTTTTCAAGGAGTAGGAAAAGGCACTAACTTATTGCTCAATATGGCCAATATACCTCATGATGACAAAGAAGTAGATCATTTGCCGTTGGAGTCAATAGAGTACAATTGGCGAAACTAGTATTTATTAGTGATGTGTTATGCATTACTAAAAACAATTAAACAGGTCTTCTAACCATATCTACTTTTTGAAAGTGGTGAAAGTATTTGATATTTAGATATTAAGGGTTTTCGTATATGAAGAAAAATGGCGGTGTGGTATTAATTACTGGAGGACTTGGATATCTTGGCGGAAGAATTGTTAAGCATCTGTTGAGTTTGGGATTTCGGATTAGAATTGCAAGCAGTCGATCATCCCCAAGTGTGCCAGGTGAGCTTTCTGAATGTGAAGTTTTTTCATATAATCTTGCTGAAGAAAATACTTTGTCAAAAGTTTGTAAAGATGTGTCATCTATCATTCATCTTGCAGCTCTTAATGCGCAACAATGTAATCATGACCCTGAGGCTGCATTATTGGTCAATAGTCTTGGCACTTTAAAACTGTTAAATGCGGCTAAAAAAAATGGTGTCAAAAAGTTTATTTATATGTCTACTGCTCATGTTTATGGGTCACCATTATGCGGTGAGATTGATGAAACTATGCCTACATATCCAGCACACCATTATTCGATTACTCATAAAGTGTCGGAGGATTATGTTTTACTAAAAGATTCAGATGATTGTATGGAGAGAATTGTTTTTCGTTTAACTAATGGCGTGGGTTCCCCTGTTACTAGTGATGCAAACTGTTGGATGTTGGTTGTAAATGATTTATGTAAACAAGTAGCGATGAATTCTGAAATAAAATTGCGTTCTGATGGATCATTACAAAGAGACTTTATTCCAATTTCATTAATTTGTTCTGTAGTTCAGTCTGCCATAGAAAGCAATGCTTTTGATAGAGAAATTGTAAACATTTCTTCAGGAAAGTCCTTGACGTTACATGAATTAGCTAAATTAATTGCTTATCGATCTAGCTTAGTTTTAGGAATTAAACCTCCTATTAACCTTTCCTTAACAAAGGAAGTAATAAATCCATTAATAATTTCAAATAATAAATTAAGTAGTATTTTTCCTCATAAGATTGATACAAATCTTTCGGATGAAATAGATAGACTCTTATTAAATTGTCGGCAATGGTTTCAATAAATAAGTTAATAATAATGAAATCCATTTCTAGTAAGTACACTATTGAAGAAGTTAATCAAGAAAAATGGAGTTATTATTGGTCAAAGGTTTCTCATCACAATTTAGTTCAAAGTTGGGAGTATGGTGAAGCAAAAAATACTGCCGAGAGTTGGACCCCAATAAGGTTTTTAGTCAGAGACAATAAAGATAATCCTGTTGCAATATTACAAGTCTTAACAAAAACTTGGCCATTAATTGGTGGAATTGCACGACTTAACCGTGGGCCATTATTAATTAAAAATAACGAAGTAACAATCGAACTAGAGAACAAAATTAAAATCGACATATTGCAATTATTGATTTCTATTTTAAAAAAATATAAGTGGTGGGTTCTTTTTGTTGCACCTGAGTTGCCAAACAAAAAATATTTAAGAAAAAAGTTAATGGCAATTGGCTTAAGTTATCGTAAAACTCCTAATTTTGGCTCTGCTCTTCTGTCTTTGGATGGTCCTGAAGATGAAATTCTTATGAGTATTAAGGGGAAATGGAGAAATTTGTTACGCAAAGCAAAAGAATATAATATACGTGTAGAGTGTTCATCTTCGGGTTACCAGTATTTAGATGATATACTCAACGATTATGTGGGTTTTCAAAAACAGAAGGGGTTTACAGGTATTCCAAATGAATTGATACGTGGCCTTTCACGTCGTGAAGGAAAGGACTGGAAATTTATAGTTTATAGCGCGATTTATTCTGAAGGTGGAAGTAAATTAAAACCATATGCCGGAACAGTTATCAGTATTATTCATGGAGATACGGCGACGTATTTAATAGGGTTTACAAATCAGCTAGGGAGACAAGCTAATGCAAACTATCTGTTGCTTTGGAATGCAATTCTGGATGCCCGAGACAGCGGTTGTCGATGGTTTGATATAGGTGGACTGAATACAACTACTACTAAAGGTGTGTCACATTTTAAGCGAGGTTTGAATGGTGACGAATATATCCTCCAAGGTGAATTGTGGTGTAGTGCATTTCCAGCGTTTAATAAGTTTTTAATTCAGTGACTCTATGCACTAAATTAGTAGTTCAGTGTTATTTATAATGAGAGTAAACCTTACGCCATAATATTCTTATGTTTAGCAAGGGGTTATAGTTCAAAATATAAGCAACCCTTAGTTTGATTAATTATGAAATCGTTGTAAAGAATATTAAATATGACAACCAATATGAATCCGTTAGTATCTGTTGTAATACCAACTTATAACCATGCACATTTGTTGAAAGATGCTCTACATTCAGTAATTTGTCAAACATATACTAACATTGAGATAATCGTTATCGACAATAACTCTGTCGATGATACTGAGGAGGTTGTTTCGAGCTTTCTCGATCCAAGAATTATATTTAAAAAAATTAATAATAATGGAATAATAGCAGCATCTAGAAATATGGGAATCCTCGCAGCTAAAGGAGACTATATTGCTTTTTTAGATTCTGATGATATTTGGCATAATAATAAGATTGAAAAATGTATGGAAAAATTAAGTCTGGGGTATGATTTAGTATGTCATGCTGAGACTTGGTTCTACGAAGAAGATCAGAAAACTAGAAAGGTTATTTATGGTCCAGAGAGTCATGAACTATTTGATAGGTTATTATTTGAAGGTAACTGCCTGTCTACTTCTGCTGTTATGGTAAATCGAAAAATATTAGAAGACACGCCTTTTTTTAGTGAAGATGAGAAATTTATTACTGCTGAAGACTATCATTTATGGTTAAAGCTTGCGAAACATAACGTCAGATTTGGATTTTTGGATCAAATATTGGGGAAATGCAGAATTCATGAAGGAAATAATAGTGCATTTCCAATAAAAAATATGATGGCTGTTAAATCTGTTTTTACAGATTATTACGACAAAATAAAAAATCCAAGTTTAAAGATAAAGATACTTGCATGGCGACGACTAGCAATTATCGAATATAGTGGCGCTAGAGGCCTACAGAGAAATAGAGAGCATTTTCGTGCTTTGATTACTTTTATTAAAGCTATTGCCAGATGGCCATTTATACCTAAATTTTATTTAGCCTTTTTGTTTAATATCTTCCATTTAAAATTATAAAAACTTATTTTTATTTTTACGCAGTATTAGAGGCTTTAAATAGAAATCATAAAGATATTTTTTCAATGTTCTCGCTTTGTATGGGCGGGCATTGCAGTGCTTATGGTTATAAGGAAGTTGCCAATACAATAATTCAACAAGTGAAAAAATATGAGAATAATAAATAGTTGGTGTTTTAAATATTTAGTATTCTTACTTTTTAGAATTAATAAGGAGTGTAGCTAAACATGAGTTGGTCGTTTAGCAAATTTTCATCTAACAAGTGTGATTGGCAAAAACACAAGATAGGCTGGGAGGCGCATTCGGTTACTCCTAAAAAGGCAAAATTTCTCGTAGATGGGTATTTATTGTTATTAAAGAGCCTTGGGTTGGATTTTATATTGAATCAAGAAAGGGTTAAAAATAGTAGCGTTCTTGATATTGGTTCTGGTGCCGGATATATAGGACATGCTCTATTGAAGACCGGTTTTTCAGTATTAAGTACCGAACACACGAAACAAGGAGTGGCTTTTCTTAAGGAACAGAACCCAGAATTAGATGTAGAGCTATTTGATATCGCAAACTGTAAATCAATTATTGATCAGAAATTTGACTTAATTATATGTAGAGAATTATATCCATTTACAAGGGTTAACTGCTTTGAGTCTCAATTAGAATCGTTAGAAAATATTCTGAGTTATCTCAATAAGGAAGGGGTGCTTTTATTAGTTGGGTCTACAATATCTTTTCCTCATTGTGCTAATTATAAATTGTTATTAGAAACATTAAACAAAAGCAACAAATATGAATACTTGCATAAATATGCAGAGTTATTTGTAAGTAGGCAGTTTTTCATGTTTTTTGGGCCACTACTTGTGAGAAATTTATCACGTTTATTAGCTCTAGTAATTAAATTTATTGTTAACCCTTTATTAAATAAAAAGTATGCTGATATTATGATTTATGTTATAAAAAATAAATCTATCGATGTATAAATAAAATAATGATTGTTTTTTAATTTAAATAGTGATGTTAATAAATAATTTACTTACCTCTGATCATGTTCGTTTTTTTAGTTTAGCTAGGTATGCACTATCTGAAGCTTTAAGAGTGTCTGGGGTGGGTGAGACAGACTATATACTGATTCCAGAATATATTTGTCGTGATATTATTGCACCAATTAATGTAAACAATGCACAGGTTGTTTATTATAGTGTGGGAGAGGATTTAACTCCATTAGAGCCTCCCGAGATGTGGCCAAAAGCAAAAGCTGTTCTAGCAGTTAATTATTTTGGATTTCCACAAAATTTATCACCTTTTTTCCAGTATGCAGAACTTACTAATGCTGTAATTATTGAGGACAATGCTCATGGTCTTCTGAGTAAAGACGAAAAGATGCAATGGCTTGGGATGCGTGCAGATATAGGAATATTTAGTTTCAGAAAGACATTCTGTCTTTCTGATGGGGCGGCACTAGTTATAAACAAGAATCAAGCAAGTATTCCAATGAAAGTACAATTGTCACTTACTGGTAAAGGCTTTAATCCAACTGCTAGAATTAAACGTAAAATTAAAGATATACCGTTTATCGGTGTTTATTTATGGGTTCTTTTTGTAATCTTGGTTAGATTGTTCAGAAAGTTAAGAACTGGTCATGCTATCCCAACAATGATTAAGTCTCATCAATACGAGATTCCATACATCGGAAATCCGCATAGAGCATTACTTAATCAACTTAAGCGCTATAATTATGATGAAAAGAATGAAATTAATCGTAGACGTAGACTTTATCACAAAGTCTCTATAATGGCGCAAAATAGAGGATTGGTATCAATCTTTGATTATCTTCCTAACGGAACAGTGCCATATGGTTTCCCATTTAGAGCCACTGAAGAAGAGGCGGCGCTATTTAGTAAGAGAGTTAGGTGGCTTGGTCTTGATCTTCTTAAGTGGCCAGATTTGCCTGATTGCATTTCAGACCAAGAGGGCTATGATAACATTTGGTTTGTTAATTTCGTATGAGTCGGTCTCAGTTTATCAATATAATCAACTCAAGCTTATGAACTCAATTTATACACTAATAGAATGGCGTTAACTAAACAAGACGTTATTATATTTTCATCTATTGATTGGACGATCCATTGGCAGCTACATCATCAACTAACCACATCTCTTGTTTCTGCTGGAAATAGAGTTCTTTATATCGATAATACAGGTATTCGTTCTGCAAAAATCTCCGACACGAAGCGCTTAAAAGAGCGCGTACTTCAGTGGTATAAGGGTTCCCATGGTTTTTCCGCCATTGATAAAAATTTAACTGTATATTCACCATTGTTGTTGCCATTTCCTTACTCAAAATTATCTCTATTTATCAACAAAATAATTTTCAATAAATCTATATCTAGGTGGACAACTGCAGCCAAATTTAATAATCCAGTCGTTATCTCTTTTCTTCCAACTCCATTAATCCAAAATGCAATAAAAAATATAGTTCCAAAATTATCAGTTTATTATTGTGCAAATAATATGGCAGAATCATCTATTTCTGCTAGTCAAGTCTCGTCCTATGAAGATAAATTTTTTAGTGATGTAGATATTGTATTCACGGCCGCTTGTGTTATTCAGGAATACGCCTCAAAATTTTCAGAAAAAGTTTTCTATTTCCCTCCTGGTATTGATTTTGATAAGTTCGATATTGCAATGAAATCCTCTGTAAATATTCTAGATGATCTTAATGATATTTCAGGACCCATTGTGGGATATATTGGAACTCTGGGAAGGGTACTGGACCAGAATATAATATGCGCTATTGCCGATCAGTGTACCAATTTTACGATTGTATTGATTGGTCCGAAGTACACAACTATTAATGAATTGGAGAAAAGAAAAAATATTGTTCTATTAGGTGCCCGGCCTCATGATCAATTGCCATATTATATTAAAAGATTTGATGTTGGCATTGTTCCATATGTTTGTAATGAATTTACAGAGGGCGTGTACCCATCTAAACTTAATGAGTATTTGGCTATGGGTATCCCATCAGTTTCTACAAATTTGAGAGAAGTTAGAGAGTCTGCTAATAATTTTGCGAAAGTTGCCATTATTGCAGACAGTGTGCAGGAGTTTGTAGACGCTGTTAGAGAATCAGTTGTAGAAAATAGTGTCTCATTTAAAGAACTACGAATAAAGGCAGCAGAGGCCAATAGTTGGGAATCTCGCTTTAAAGGAATGTCAAAAATTCTAGAAGAGAATATTACATCTAAAGAACAATCTATGTCAAAAGTTAACTGGCAGCATCGCTTTAATGCTTTTTTTAAAGCAAACAAATTCTATAAAAGAACGCTATCCTTTGTTTTATTAAGTTATCTAATAATTTTTCATACGCCTTTATTTTGGTTTATGGGAGATCAGTTAATAGTCAAAGATGCTCCCAAGAAGACAGATGCAATTGTAGTATTTAGTGGAGATGGAGAGGTAGATTACCAAAACTTAAGTTATCAGAAAAGAGCATTAGATGCCATTAAATTCTATGATAGTGGTTATGCTGATAAAATCATTTTGTCGTCAGGCAGAGAGCAAACTATTGCAGATGTAGAAATAATCAAGTTATATTTAACAGACAAAGGCGTGCCAGAGTCATCTATATATATTTTGGACAAGTATCCCAATAGTACTTACAAGAATGTAGTAATGGTCAATCAAATTCTTGATAAAAATGATATAGATTCTATTTTATTTTTAACAGCACCTTATCATTCATTGCGTTCAGTGTTAATATGGAAAAGTTATGCGCCAAATATTGATCTTGTCGTTCCAAAAATGATTGGTTCTCAATCTGAAGATGTTAAATGGAGTATGGAATTAGACAATATAAAAGTTATTCTATATGAATATATGGCCATTATATACAATTGGTTGAAGGGAAGAATTTGATAGTTGTTATTACTGGAGGCACCGGATTCTTTGGTAGTTATCTTATTAAAGGTCTGCTGAATTATAAACATCAGGTTATTTTATTAAAGCGTTCAACTTCTAACTTACAACGTATTAATGAATATATATCAAAAATAGATATGTTTGATGTAGATATTCACTCTCTTGATGTATTATATGATAGGTATCCTAAGATAGACGTATGCGTGCATGCCGCCACTAATTACGGCTCTAATAGTAATGCAAATGATGTTTTCCAAACTAACGTTGCATTCCCTTTTGGATTACTCTCATCGCTTCATATGGCGGGGTGTGATGTGTTTATAAATACTGATACTTTTTATACCTTATCTAAAGTTAGTAATAACTATATGCATATGAAAGACTATATTTCTTCTAAGTGGCATTTTAGAGATATTGGCGAAAAGTTTTCTTTGTTGGTGGGCATAAAGTTTATAAATATGAGGCTATTTCATGTTTATGGACCAATGGATAATGACTCAAAATTTGTTAGTACCATATTGAAACAACTAATAAAAAACCAGGACATAGAACTAACAGAGGGAACACAGAGTCGTGATTTTATCTATGTTGAAGATGCCGTAAGAGCGTTTATTACAGTTGTAGAAAATAATGATTTAGAAGGTAATCAGCATTATGATGTTGGCACTGGATCCATGACTTCGATTTATGATTTTGTTCAAATGGCACACCGTATAACTAAGTCAAAATCTAATTTATTGTTTGGAAAAAAGCAGATGCGTAATCATGAGTCTAAAGTGTCAAATATTATTGCAGAAATTTCTGAATTAAGTAAATTAGGCTGGTCTCCGAGCATTTCATTAGAACATGGGATGCAGTTATCAATTAACTATTTAGAAGATTCAGGATTGAAATAAGAAATTTATAATGGTCTTTTGTATTTACCTGTATTTAGAGAGACATGCAATTCTTTGTAGTTCTGTAATATAAGATATACAAATATAGAATATGCCCTTTGAACAAAAACTAAAAATTTCTAATTTAATTAGTAAAACTATTGGCAATGTTTTACGTACAAATGATTCTCACACTCTAATGTACCACTCAGTTAGTAAAAGTTTGGGGGAAAATGATGACATTTACAGTATTAATGAAAACCTTTTCAAACTTCACATGGAGCACTTGAAAGAGGTAGATATTGATATAGTTCCTTTTTTTGATTGCTTTAAGAAAAAAAACACTTTGTCTATAACTTTCGATGATGGCTATCAAGATACTTATAAAGTTGCTATGCCAATCATGAAGGAATTAAAAATTCCTTTTACTGTATTCGTTTCTCCAGTTTTTGTCCAGTCATCAAATAATCACTATCTTGATATTCAAGAGCTGTTAGAATTATCCAAGGTTGATGGTTGTACAATTGGCTCACATGGTTATAGTCATTGCCGTCTAACTAGTTGTGATGACAATAAATTAAAGTCTGAACTGGAAGATAGTAAAGTATGGCTTGAGGATTTGTTGTCAACGTCGGTTAATGTTATTTCTTATCCACACGGCGATGTAAATGAACGTGTACTTTGTGCGGTAAAAAAAGCTGGTTATCTTATGGCGGCTAGTAGTAGGCCTGGAGGCAATAACCTTGATACGGATCATTATTGTTTAAATCGTACCGATATATGGTCTACAGATGATATTAAAACATTCTCTTCAAAGATTAATGGGTCGTGGGATTGGATGAGATTTTTTATTAAATAAGCAATGAAACCAATAATATCTATTTGTATTCCAACCTATAATCGATCTAGGCATCTATCTAATTGTCTGAATTCTATCATATTAAATAAAAATATTTCAAATCTAAATATACAAATATGTGTATCAGATAATTGTTCGACTGATGATACAGAAAAAGTTGTACGCCTTGCTCAACGTGAAATTGACATCGAGTATCAAAAAAATGAAGAGAATATTGGCATGTCTAGAAACTTTCTAAATGTGGTTAATATGGCACGGGGGGAGTTTGTTTGGTTGATTGGAGATGATGATCTATTAATGCCATCTGCGTTAATAGAATTGGAAGAAATGATCGATAATAACCCTGGCGTTGATTTTTTTTATACTAATTCATTTCACTTAACAACCGAGGAGATATTTTCTTATCCTCAGCCCTTTGATACTAAGTTTTTACCTATTAAAATGGATAAATTTTCATCATGGAAAAAAAAAGGTCAAATGGATTTTTTAGAACTCATCAATCCAAAAATTTCATTTGATTTTCTTGGGGGGATTTTTCTTTATGTATTTAAAAGAGATAATTGGCTTAAGAATTCAGATGTACTTGATAATGATGCACTTTACGATGTAAGAGTATTTTCTCACTTCGATAATACGTTTCCACAAATTAAAATATTTGCAAAAGGATTTTCACAATCTAAGGCTTATTTTAACCCTAATCCGTTAAGTGTTTGTTTGAGTGGAGCTAGAGAATGGGGGCCTATGTACCCACTTATTAGAAGTATTCGCTTGCTAGAGGCACTTAATGAGTATCGTAAAAACGGATTACCATACATTAAATATTGTAAATATAGAAATATTGCACTTAGTAACTTTATACCAGACCTAGTCTACATGGCTGTGCATAAAAATCAATCGGGTTACAAGTATATTAAACCATTAAATTTAATATTAAGTAATTGTTTATACCCTCGTTTTTATTGGTCATTCTTGAATTATTTGATCAGAAAAACTAAGAAATTATTCACAATAATATTTTAATATGGACAGCATTAACGCATTATTGATCATATTTTTCCTACCTTACAAATGAAAACAATTGGTGAGAAGTACATCATGAGCCCCCAGGAGATTGAGGATGAATTAGGTTGGACTGTAGGTGGGCAAATAAAGGGTTATGCGACAGGTTTACGGAGGCGGCTAAGTTGTTCGATCATCTCAAGAATGGTGAGATAACAGTGACCACGAGTGATCCCCAACCTCGCATCGTGATTTTGCTGCCCGATTTTAGCGGTGGTGGTGCCGAGCGTCTTCATATTCTGCTGGCAAACCACTGGCACGCTCAAGGAATCAAAGTTGACTTTGTTTTGATGCGACGACGTGGCGACTTAATTGGCTTGTTGTCCGATGGTATTGGAATTGTTGACTTGGGCGTAGTGAGTATCCGGAAGGTTATTCTGCCGCTTGCACGGTACTTGCGAAAAGCCCGCCCTGATATCATTATTGCTGCCATGTGGCCCTTAACGTCTGTGGCCGTTGTGTCATGGTGGTTGGCTGGCAAGCTGGGACGTCTGTATTTGAGCGACCACACGCAGTTAAGCATTTCGTGTAGGCCAGAACTCAATATGTCACCATGGCTTCTTGCGGCAGTGATGCGACTTACTTATCCTGCCGCAAGTGGACTGATTGCTGTGTCAGAGGGTGTCAAACAAGATATGTGTCGATTGGGTGGGTTTGCTGACTCGCAAGTTCGTGTTATCTACAATCCTGCTGCAACTGACGTATCGCCACAACCGGAACCGAAAAGTGCCAGACAGAAATTATGGGGCGGTGGTTTCGATCATCACATTCTTTCAGTAGGCACCCTTAAAGTGCAAAAGGATCATGTAACTTTAATAAGAGCGTTCGCCCTTTTACCTGCGTCACTAAACGCGAAGTTGACGATTTTGGGTGAGGGCACTCTTCGTGCTGAACTGGAGGCGTTGGTCCAGCAGTTGGGTTTGCAGGACAAGGTTGCAATGCCGGGTTTTGTGGTTGATACCTACCCTTGGTACCGCGCCGCAGATTTGTTTGTTCTGTCATCGCGGTGGGAAGGTTTCGGCAACGTCATCGTAGAGGCGTTGGAGTGTGGTGTTCCAGTCGTGAGCACTGATTGCCAGAGTGGTCCGGCAGAGATCCTTGAGAACGGCCGAATTGGCCGGCTCGTATCGATACAAGATCCCGCAGCACTTGCAGCCAGCATTACGGAATCTCTCAAAACTCCCGTCGACCGGGAATTGCTGATGCGGCGTGCGCGCGATTTCTCGGTCAGCACAATTGCTGATAAATATCTCGATTACTTTGGTTTGCATAAGGAAAGCTAAATGTTGATTAACTCCGTACGTCATTGCCCACTTTGCGACGCCAGAACAAGCGGCGTCACTTTTCCGTATATTACTAAATTCAACGCAGTCCAATTTGAATATCATAAGTGCGTTGCCTGTTCCAGTGTTTTTGTTAACCCTGTGCCGGACAGTAAAACCTTTGCAAAAATGTATGCCAAGGCCGTCTATCATGACTGTAATTATGAAGCACCAGCGGGCTGGTCCTATGCTGATTCCGCAAACTTACTTAAGAACTATCTACCAACCGCTGCGAAAGTTATGGACTATGGATGTGGTGTAGGGGTATTTTTAAAAGCCTTGGCGCAAGAGGGATTCAAGCCATATGGAGTCGAGTTCGATGAAGATGCAGCAAGATTTGCCGGGCAGAATGCAAATTGCGAAACATTTTCCGTTGATCACTTTCTGGCGTTAACCGATAAGCCAGAGTTTGATGCAATCCACTTGGGCGATGTGCTTGAACATCTGCCCGATCCTGGGAGCATCCTCAAGAACTTATTATGCTACCTTAAGCCAGGCGGTGTGCTATTTGTTGAAGGGCCGTTAGAGATAAATCCAAGTCCGGTTTATTGGGCAGCCCGCACTTTCGGCGCGTTCAAACGGATTTTGAGACCAGGTTTGGTCGGGAGCGATGCACCTACTCACTTATTCCGAACGGGTGCCAAGCAACAGTTGGCTTTTTTCCTACTTACTGAACCACGTCTTGAGTTGATATCTTGGACTGTTTACGAAACTGGATGGCCCTATACCGAAGGTGGTACAGTTAAACGTGCCATCGCAGGCATCGCAGTACTTATCGGGGGTAAGCACTTATTTGGTACTACTTTCGGCAACCGGTTTCGAGGGGTGTTTAGGTATCAACACGCACTGCCAGCTCACGGTGATACGGTGTCAGGTATCGTGCCAGAGGGGTGCAAATGACAAAGCGGGTGGCAATCATCAACTACGGGCACGGCAACACCAACTTGAATAAGAATGCATTGGCCGAATTGGATGCTTCTTCAGTCTATTCATCTAACGCGGCAAAGATAGACAGTGCAGACTGCCTGATTCTGCTAGGCGTCGGTCATCATCGTTCTGCAATGATGTTCCTGGTAGACAGGAGGCTGGTCGCGTAACTTACAGAAGCAGTAATGATTCAAAAGAAGCCTGTTTTAGGGATCTGATTGGGCATGCAGTTGATGACCGATAGAAATAAAGAGGGCGGAGAGGTAGGACTCGAGTGGGTTAGGGCGGAGATGTGATGTAGCATTACGGGGCCGGATCTTCAAGCGATCGTCAGTTTGCCTTCCAAGTGGTATAAGGATTTTCCAAATAACAAATCCATTCTGGGGAAAATCTATAACATATATCGATTGAGCGCAAGAAAAAAAACGTCGAATTTTTGATAGTGTGATCTTTGTTATTTATATTTGGTTTTTAAGGTGGTATTTGTATTAAATGACTCATATTCTTTATATTAGCTATGACGGCATGCTGGAGCCCTTGGGGCAGTCCCAGGTGTTGGCCTACCTCAAGCGCCTAGCGGATGGCCGGCGTATTCATCTTATTAGTTTTGAGAAGGCTGAAGATTGGGCCAATGTGGTCGCGCGCGAGCGCCTGGCGAGTGACATCACAGCGTCTGGCATCGTTTGGCACCCGTTGCGCTATCACAATCGGCCCACGGCCTTGGCCACGGCGTGGGACATTGCGTGCGGCATTGCCTTGGGCATGTGGCTGGTGGTCCGCCACCGCTTGCGCATCGTTCATGCGCGAAGCTATGTTCCTTCTGTAATAGCATTGTTTCTGAAGAATGTGTTTAGATTGAAGTTTGTGTTTGACATGCGCGGTTTTTGGGCTGATGAACGAGTGGATTGTGGTTTATGGTCACAAGGAAGTAGCCTCTACCGTGCAGCAAAGTGGTTAGAACGTCGTTTTTTGCTTGCTGCGGATCAGGTGGTGTCTCTTACTCAAGCAGCCGTTGATGAGATGCGGAAATTTCCTTACTTACAAGACCATATGCCAAGGTTCGAGGTTATCACCACGTGCGCCGATCTCGAACTTTTCAAACTCGATATAACTGAGCATGAACAGCCGGCACATGACAGACCATTTACTCTGGGCTATGTAGGCTCGGCTGGTGTTTCATATCTGTTCGATGAAACGTTACAATGTTTCAAAATTTTGAGAAAAGTTGTCCCGGATGCGCAATTGCATATCCTTAATCGTGGCGAACATGCTTATATTCGCGAACGGTTGAATTATCACCAAATTGACCCAACAGCTGTTCGGCTTGAAATGACTAACCATACCGGCGTGGCCAATGCTATGTGTCATATCGATGCTGGTATTTTTTTTATTAAA
>MDSX01076164.1_pt1 | contig 33285 bp, 34 predicted proteins | sample 811141 | NCBI WGS metagenome assembly MDSX01 (sample SAMN05326642, study PRJNA326480) | marine metagenome | isolation source: seawater | place: Atlantic Ocean: South East | collected 2010
AATAAATTTGTAAATACATGCAAAGAATTTAATGAAAAATATAAGAGGGAAAATGAGTGCGTGAATAAAATTATAAAGTGGTGGGATAAATGCTGTCTTACATATGTACACCAAAATGTACCAATAAATAAGTATGAAATTATGAGTAAAAGGAGATTAGTAGAGCATTATAGACTTTACTATGAATGGTCTTGTCTTAAAATATATCCAACATTCTTGGTTAAAAAATGTAATAAATTGGATTTGTTGGAAAAAGCAAAAAATGCAGAATTAATAGGAACTCGTCAGAGTATTATTGACTTTCTAAAGGAACCAAATATTGTAAATGAGGATATTCTTTATGCTGGATGGTAAACTTATCGTACATATACATCATAATGTAGAGATTTCAATGCGTTCAATATAAAAGTATCAGTATCTTCTGATTTAGGAATACATACGAATGTTATTAGTGATATTTTGTGTGTATTCCAAGAAATGTATTCGTATATTTTTATAAATTTATCAGTAATACTGGATGTTGACACAATTACTGACGGTGTTTTAGAATAATTAAATACAGATGGACTGCTCCCACATTTAGGTAATTGTTTTATAACTTTGTTAAATCTGTTGTATTTTGGTATTCCCCATAAATGTCTATGAAATCTATATTTTTTAATTTCAATCCAAACATCGTTGTTAAATTCCATACTATTCTTAAAATTTATCTGACAAAAAGAAAAACACAATCATATATGATTATTCCATCTTACTGTCTATCAAGAATCTTGTGTGATGATCTTTTAAATTATATAAACGAATTTATGACAAACCCATATGAAATATATAGAGAACATGCAGAAATTAATTATAATTTATTTAGAACATTACTGGACCATGAGTTTAACCAAATGTTTTTAACTTGGCAGTTTACAAACTGCTTCTGTCAGTATGCAATATCAGAATTAGCTAAGTATAAACCAAGCAAATTTAGAATAGATTCTTTTATATGCTCTATAACAAGAAATTGTCCAGAATATTCTATTCTAAGCAGAAGAAAAGATGTATTAATGTCAATCGGTTGTATTAGTCCCGAAAAATGGAGATTGCTTGGAATATTGGATAAACAATATTTTTATAATAATACTTATTAATGAAAATAAAAGTGAATAGAAATTTTCGTCAAAAATCAAGAAAAAAGACTATTGGAGGAGCTCCACCAAGTCTTGAAACATTATTAAATACTTTTGCAAAAATAAAAACAGAATTTCATAATGCAGAACAAGAAGATGTAAAAATCGAATTTTTCAAATTAACTCATCTTAATCCATACAATAATACAACTGTTTCCGACCACGATAAATATTTCATAGAACATGATGTTTTCGGAACTGAATATGAATTATTACATTATTCATTTAGAAAATTTAGACAAATGGGAATCGCAAGGGTAGCAAATAGTGTGTATGCTGGTTTACACAATATAGCAAGATCATATTATAATAATGAATATGATTTGACAGAAAAAAGTGTTGATGGAAATGGTAATATTGTTACTCTTCTACCCTATTCTGAAAATTATTTACAAGAGCTCAAAAATATGAGACAGGATTTTATTAATGCTAATCGTGGAAATAATCAAACTATTTTACATATTATTGGTACTCTTACACGTGAAATTGAAATTCTAGGTCATAGAGTCGAACTATTTAGAACATTAACAGCTATAGAGGGTGCAAAAAATATACATAGAAGGGGAAGAGAGTCTGTTAATTATCAATTAGCATCAATTCCAGAAGATATTAGCAATGAATTAGCTAAATTTCAGTTTGGAGGTTCAAATATTCCTGAACCTGAAGAACTAATTAATATATTTTTAGAAAAGCAAAACACAAATATGGAGGAACTTTCTGATTTTATTACACAAAAACTTTCATATTACAATCATAATGTTCAACCTTGGAATAAATATACTTTAGACCCCAGAATGAGAAATATAGGTGGAGATATTGAATTGATTCATAGTTCTTTTCGAAGATTCAAAATGATTAATGTTGTAACTCCGGAAGGTTTTGCAAATATGTATTGGAGTGGTTTCTATACTTTAAATGAAAAAAGTGTTGATTCTTATGGCAATGTTGTAAATCTTCTTCAATATGCTGAGAAATATGTTGAAGATTTAGAACATAATACAAATTATACCGATGCCTCAAAAGAAGATTACAAAAATGTGCTTGATGTAATTCGAACATTAAGTGCAATTAAGGATGCTCGTCTTCTACCATATAGAACTCGAGAGGCTAGAAACTATGAATTAGCAAATTTTCCAACAGATATTAGTAATGAAATCGCTAGTTTTCAGTTTGGTGGAGGAAAGAAAGTTCTTGGAATGGATTTAATTGAAAATAAATTTTATAAGGTTCTTAGATTTCAATATGGACAAGGTATTGGAGAAGGACGGTCACTTATAACTGGTCGAAGAGAGATAAGACGTTTTCCAAGACATATTATTAGAGATTCACAAGGTAGAAATAGACCATATATTTCTTATGCCAGGTATATAGGTCCTCTGAATGAGGATGTTCCGGGATTTCGAAGCTATATATGGGCTAAAATAGTACTTGCTCAAAGAGAAAGACATGTGAATACAGAAATACATGATTTTCTTTTTAATGATGAACTTAATGTACCACGGCGGATTTTTGAAGATATACATGGAAATATATTTATTATTAGTGAACATCATGTAGAAGGACCCGATAATGAATTTCATGAAATTTTACCGTCAGATTTGGAAAAAGATATTCAACAATATCCAATTGAAGTTGCAAAAAACGAACTTCAATCTAAATCACCACTACCAGAGGAATTAATAGGAGCTATTGCAGATATGAGTTTAAAAAAATGATTAAATTTGTAATAAGATATTGAATTAATAATCAAAATGACTGTAGGTGTATATTGTTATCCAACACAAGTCCGCCCATGGCTTCCACAAGAATTTATTTGTCCGAAGACATCAAGAACAGTAAAGACTTATAAAATTGGTTGTGCTGAGAACGTTGAGGAGAGAATTTATAGTGAATTAAATGAAACTTTATGTGAAACAAGAGATTATTATACTCCAGAACATTTCAAAATTATGAGAGTAAATGATGGATTTGCATATGCTGCTGAAACAGTATTACGTAACCGACAAAGAGATATTGCAAATAGGTTTAATAATGTAGTAAGTCTATCTATATCTGATGACAACTCACGTGGCGAAAAGGAAATTTACTTTCTAACAGAAAATGATTTGGAAGAAATATGGCAACCTATTCCTGAATATAATAGTATATCAGTCACTTTAGCAAATTTGCCCGGACGTGTTCCGGAAGTTTTACGTGAATTACAAGAAATTGCTGAGAATAGAGACAGATTTATAGATTGTACAATTATCAGAGGTACTTGTTACAATAGGTCGCGAGGGCAGCAAAGGGAAAGGGTTGATAGCATTATTAATTCAGATATGACATTAGAGTCTTTATTACGATGGACCACACGAAATCATCTTCCCGCAATTCGTTGGGATGCTCCGCAAGAAATTGGTTTACATCATCATACCAAAAGGGATCAACAAGTAATAGAAAAGAAATATTGTATGGCTGATTTAAAATGGGATTTAGAACGTAATTACATTGCCTTTTCTCAACCAAATTAGAATAAACCTTGTTCTATATCCACAATTTCTTTAATAAAAAAATATTCAGTTACACTACACACTATATCACGAGAATTTACTTTTGTAGGAGGTTTTATGGAGTGTTCTCCATAAAAACACACTATAAAGTCAAACACATCATTGTGTATTGATTCGTCTCTATTTCCGATATATCGTACTATATCGTTAAAATGTTGTAATAAAAATTCAAAAGCACGAATATTGGGTCTATCCAGTATGTAGGTATCTTGTTCCAAGTAAATCAGGTAACCTTTTTTATACTTATGTGGCAGTTTCAAGAATAATTTTGTAGTTATATCTCTTGCATATTTCCAATATTTCTTTTGTATATGGATTCTTTTAAGTCTTGGAAAGAATTCACATATTTCTCTCTTTAATTTTGTATCAATGATATTCATACATGAATTATTGAGACTATTTTGAATATCTGGAGGAATTTTTGTTTTTTTTGAGATTTTATCCAATATATTTATTATTTCACTATTTGATGAACCTAATTTAGTTTTTCTTATTATTCTATGTCTGAGATTATGACAATTTTCCATTCGCATTTATACTATTAAATATATAAAGCGGTACTGATTTAAATACTTATAAATGAAAACTTCATTTATAATGAATCTGTTTTTTTTATTTAAGGTAAGCTGGGCTTTTGCATTAAGGCGTAAAGTAGCAATTGTAACTGGAGGAACACGCGGTATAGGTTTTGGTATTTCAGAAGCTTTGGCAAAAAAACAATATGATTTATTACTATCATATAATAGTGATTATAAGTCAGCAATAGGTGCTTGCGAATATTTAGAAAAAAAGTATGATTGTCGTGTTGAACTTTTTTCAGGTGATATTTCTTTAAAATCAACACGAAAAAAACTATTCAAGTGTTATGATCTAAAATATAAGAATAGTCATCATCTTGGTGTTGTTGTTCATAATGCTGGACAATATATTGGTATTACATCTGGAAATTCAGATGGTTTAAATAAACCTGTTACAAATTTAGCATTTGGTGATGGATCTATGATTAATACTGATACGGATGAACTTGACGTGAGTGTTATGAGATTTTATCAAAAAATGTATGGAGAAGCATATATTGATATATGTGAGCGTTCGATAGCTCGAATGAAAAAGGGGGGATCTTTGATTGGTATTTCATCTCCAGGATGTACAACCCAATTTAATCCTTCGCCCGGATATGATATGCCTGGTAGTGGTAAATGTATAATGGAATATGCCATGAGGTTATTTGCATTAAGATGTGCTCCTCTTGACATTAATTGTAATGTTGTTATCCCAGGTTTCACAAAAACGGAGGCATGGGATAGAATCGCTGCTTTACGGCAAACTACTGGTGATAGTATGGTTGAAATCATGGCAGAAAAATATTCCCCAAATGGTTCTATGACACCAGAAGAAGTTGGCGAAGGAATTTCTTTACTATGTTCTCCAGAAGGGAGACATATAACTGGTGTTAGTCTACCAATTGATAAAGGCGTTCATTTAAAGATTTAAAGTCCTGTTTTCATATTAAAAGGTACACCATTTTTACCTATAACTTTCTTTCTATGTTCTGGAGGAACAATATTTTCACCATTTATTAATCTTTGTCTACCTTCCCAAACCTCTTTGTATATTTTTTCTGTATGATCATAAAAATCACTCAAAAAAGCAATTATTGATTCATTATTGAAGTTATTTGATATATCTGAAAGCATTTTCTTTGTAATTTTATCATCGTTTGGAGATTGAAATTGTTCTATACTAAATATCAATTTTTGTATTATAAACATTGTATCTTCTGGTTTTATTTGTTTTGGAAATCTTTCTCTAATTTCCTTATTTAGTTCTGTTTTTGAAGGGCAAAACTTACATAAACCTTCCACAAATTGTTCTAATAATTTTCCGATATTTGTTAGGTTTGGTGGATTTTCATCAATATCTTTTCTCAATTGTTTGAATAAATCTTCTTTCGACGCTATAGCAACAGAGTTGCTGGTTCGACAGAGCGAAGCTTCAGTATACATATGATATAACAATGTTTTCATAGTCTTAAATAATGATATATGTCAGATTGTCCAGTTTGTTATAGTATATTAGATGAAGAAAGCACTTATAAGGCAAACTGTTGTTATCAAGAATTATGTAAAGATTGTTTAACACAATGGCAAAAAACCTCAAAATCATGTATTTTTTGCCGATATGAAGATGACAAGATTGAAATAATTGTAAATGAGAATTCTAATATTGAACCAGTCAATATTTGTCATAGTAAAAGATATGAATTGATTTGCTATTTTTTAATTACAATAGGAATCCTTTTGATAATTTTTCGCAATCGTTTTTAAAGTAAATTGTTGCTATAAATCCAGACAAATATACAATAGTTAACGTTTTATAGCTTATTTCCATAATTTTATTAGCCATTTTGTTATCAACCCTTATAATGCTTTTATAATTTGATTTGCCGTTGCTATGCATCCTAGTAAAATTTACATGATTTATTTTTAAGATCATTTTTCTGCGTTAAAATCCTTAAATTTTTTACCATATGTCATATTACTAATCGTCAGTAATTAGTAATATTCGGCTCCTGTAGCTCAGTGGTAGAGCGCCTCACTAGTAATGAGAAGGTCGTTTGTTCGACTCAAACCTGGAGCTCTTTTTAAAACAAAAAGTCATATAAGGTCTTAATAATAGAATTATATTAAGAAAATATAGGGATTTTCTTCATTCGACTACGTGGCCGAGTGGTTAAGGCGACGCCCTGCTAGTTTTATCATCTAGGCGTTACGTTTTACGTGCGCAAGTTCGAGTCTTGCCGTAGTCGTTTGCCTTTGTGGCTCAATGGATAGAGCATCGGACTTCTAATCCGGGGGTTGTGGGTTCGAGTCCCATCAGAGGTACATTTTTTAGGGGAATTAGCTCAGTTGGCAGAGCGCCCGCTTTGCATGCGGGAGGTCATGGATTCGATTTCCATATTCTCCATTTATATATTTAACACCAAGTTTAATAATATTAATATATGAAGAAATATCTTCTTTTAATATCTTCTGTAACAGCGTTTTTTTCTAATATAAAAACATCTAAAAATAGTGTAGTTCACTTGTATGCTGGTTATGTACCAGATGGTATTGACCCAAAAGAGTATGCTGCAATAAAAAAGAGAGAGGCAGCCGCTTCAAAGAAAACCGATAGAAAAACATATAAGTCACGTTCTTTTAATTCTTTTGTTGAAGCGATGGAGAAAGGTCAAGCAACACATCTTTTTCCGGTTGATCCAAGAAAGGTAAAATCTGGTGAAGTACCTATTGAGGATGTACCGTATATGCAACGTTCCGGTGGAGCTTGGGATGGTAGTGATTTAAAGGGTGCAGCTTTAAGAAGAGCAAAGAAAAAGCAATCTCAGGGGTTTTATAGAGCAGGAAGATGGTTAAAATCGGATTTTGAATATGAAAAGCGTGATAAGACGGAAAAAAAATTTTTTCCGTGGGTTTTTGGTAGGAAGGATTCCAAAGATAGTGTTGCGGAAAGAGCAAAAAAAAACAAAATTTCAAACGATGAGCAATTGTGGCGAGATGCCGGAGCGTTATCATCTAAAGAAGTTTCGAAACTAAAAAAAATACGATTCTTTTTTCTATAAATATTATTTAAGTCTATTTTGATAATATTTAGTAGAGAGAGAGAGTACATAAAAATGATTAGCGATGAAATAAATACCGAACAAATACATGATCCAATGGACGAAGAAATACATGATACAATAGAAGAAGTTGTTAACTCGGATCGCGAAGAAGCTCAAAGAGCAATTGAAGCAGCTAGAACTCTTACATCATTAAATACTGAAGAAACAGATGAAAATACTCTGGAATTACCAGATGAATTCAAGTGTCCTATCGGTTTAGATTTAATGCAAGATCCGGTTATAGCTGCTGACGGACATTCATATGAAAGAGAAAAGATTAATCAATGGTTTATTAATTCACAACGTAGTCCGGTAACGGGAACATATCTGCGTGATTTAAATGTATTTCCAAATATAGGGCTTCGGAATCAAATAAATGGTTGGTTAACTCAACAAGGAAGAGAGGAATTGCCACAAATGGCTGAAAATTTATTAACACGCAATAGAGCGGGAAGGTCCTTCGTGTTGCGAAATAACATAATGGTAGAGGAGCGGCAGATCTCGTCGAGGGACGCCAGGCGGAATTACAGGACTCGAAACAATATATCCAGAAATACGAATAGGAGTATTGATAGACTTGCTCGACTTGTGCGTACCGCGGTACACAGGATTGGAGGAAATATAAATCCGTATGAAATGGGTGCTTCTGTAATTCGACGTCTACAAGAACTAAATTGTAAGGAAGTTTATTTTCTTGGTTATCCGCAGCTCAGTCGTCCGCTCGGGGAGGCTTTGCGTTCGAGGCGATTTGTGGTTGATGATGTGACTATTGCCAGCCCCGCACCTGTGTACCGTGTAATTTCGGGATCTCTATCTCACGAACAACAAGTTTACCAAACGGGGGAGCGTTTGTACGGGACTGGTCATTTTATATATCGAGAATATCGACCGGACCCGCCGGGGCGTATACCTTGGATTTGGTATGAAAATCTTGATAATAATTGGGCAAATGAAATGATGCAGATGGTCGCCTCGGAGGGCTCTACATATGCTCGACGGGCAAGAGTCGAAAATATTGTAAGAGAAATTTGCACTCTTTCCGCTGTTTCCCGGGAAGCGCCTTTTCAAGCCTTGCGAAGACATTTTAGACCAGTTAACAGTCAAAGCGTGGAAAGAGAAGCTGCCAACATGTCCGAACGTGGTCGGACAGATGAAGATAACAGACGCCTACGATCCAGCATCGATCACGAGCTAGAACTTTCCGCCCGCGAGCGGGAGGTTTTCGAGCGATCTCATGATGATCTGCCGGACAATAATCGTCATGAAATCTATAGAAGATCAAGGCAAACTCCAGAGTATCATTATAGAACACCCAATAACCGTCAACGTACTATCCCTGAAACTTTCCCAAATGGGAATGCGATAAGGCATATCGGTCAGCAAGCAATCTGGCGATCGCTAAGGAATGGAACTATTTCATGGTATAGACCTCGTCATGTCCGCACCGAAGTCCGTCCAGACTCCAATGTGAGCGAAACAAATGATAGCGATATTTTAAGAGATTTAAATTCCATCGTCGATAGAAGAGGTATAGGGTGGCTGATGAATATGTGCTGGGAAGGAGGTCGTTTAGATGTTTTACGTGAAATTAGAAGCAATGAAGAGAATACAGCTGTAAATACAGAAGATGGTGTCGAAGATAGTGCCGAAGACAGTGCCGAAGACAACAGTGGTGAGGTTATTACGTCTGGTGAAGTGACCATACCCGAACGGATTATGAACTATGAAAATCAATTACAAGAATTGAATCGTACATTTTCTGAATTACAATCAAGTGTTCGAAATATACAAACTGATTTAATAGAACTTTACCGAAATAATAATAGACGCACAGAAGATAATACTAACGAGACAGATATGGATGTTAGCGAAGTATAAAAAAGTAAATAGAAATGTAAATCGAAATGCTAGATATATGAGGCAACTTTAAATCCAAGAGTGCCAATTTTTCTTGTAACAATAAGACCTAAAATACGCCTTCTTCTTTTTCTAATCTCTGCTAATATTTCTTTTTTCTCAATCTTCTTTTTATTCCTGGGAATAAATGTAGAACCATATATTGTTTGTACTTTCCAGACACTTTCATTTGAATCCTGTGATATAATCCATTTCAAATCAAGTCTGGTTAAATAACCAGGAACACGGCGACGAAAGCGTAATCTGCTTATAACATTACTTATTGGGTACATTATTGAACGCCGATGAAGCATGCTAAACGCCCCCATATTTGCTCCACGTTTTTTACATTCATCCCAATTATAATAATCATCTTTATACCAGAAAACTTGGTGTGGTTCTTTTAAATCATTTTGAGTATCTTTCAAAAATAATGTCCAACAACCTTGTATAGCATATGCATCACCTTTAGTCTTGGGTGCACGAGTCATATTATTTTATAATTCAGTATAAAAAACAAATCATTTTTATACTTAGTATATTGATCTGTAAACATATCTAAAAGTACGATCCCACTTCAAATCCAAGAGTGCCTATTTTTCTTGTAACAATAAGACCGGCAATACGCCTTTTTCTTTTTCTAATCTCAGCCAATATATCTTTTTTTTCAATCATTTGTTTGTTACAATGGATGAATATTCCCCCATTTTCTGTTGGTATTTTCCATACGATATCTCTTGCACATTGAACCATTCTCTGTCTAGAATCTCTTGAATATATTAAATATATTGCAGTATTTGTAATATCGAATCCACGTTTTTTACATTCATCCCAATCATAATAATTATCCTTATGCCAGAAAACCCGATAAGGTTGGTCTTTTACCCTACCATTCCCAATAAAAGCATTATCAGGATCTGCAAGAAATTCTTTCCACATACCTCTCATAGCATATAATCCACTCATATTTAGAACCTTCCCGTTGAAGAATAAGATAGAAACCTGAAACACCAGTTTTGTGCCTTCTTCCGTGTTCCTGTACTGATCGTACATTAAATGGTGTATTTAAACTCAGTTTTAAACAAAACTTACATCATTTTTTTCTTTAAACTTATAAATTTACAGAGAAAAAATCTTCATCATTATAAACAATCTTTAAATTTGAAATAGCTTTTTTTTTAATAATATCTTGTATCTTATTGGATGGTTTCCTATAGAATTTTAACTTATTATATCTACGAAATGTAATTCCATCTTTCAATGTTTTTATGATAAAATGGTCTTTAATACATTGTCTATATTTTATTAAAATATCTTTAGTAGTTTCATTGAGAACAAAAGTAGAATTCATTTTTTCATAATGATTATAAGAGTTAGGTTCTTTATACAAGTTATATTCTCTTGCTAATAGTAAAAACCATCTTATATGAGAATGCCCTTGCTGTTCTTCGTCTTCGAATAAATTACCAACATATGGAGACAAATTTCTCATAACAGAAATATGTGAGTAAAATAAGGCATCATCAATATAAAAGGGGTTTGTTATATGTGACCATGCAATCCAAATTTTATATGGGAAAAGAGTTTTCATTTGAAACTGGTGTGAATTTATTTTATAACTTTGGGAAAATATATAGTCCAATTGATGATTACTTACAAATACATCCATTCTAGTTTTTAGTATGTAAATATCATCTGCTTTATAATTTTTATTTATATACTCTAATCCAATATCATATAAATATTTTTGATATTCTATAGAGAGTCTAAATTTTTTATTACTTACTAATACTTTTTTTATAGAATCTAATTTTTCTACGAATTGAATATTTGTATCTTCCCATGTTACTAAAATAATATCTGTAATATCATTTCTTGATAAGTATAATTTGATTGAGTTTACAAATAATCCATTGGATTTATTTTGACCTACAATAAGAATGATATTGTTTTTCATATACTCTTGAGATATTTTGTTTCAAGAGGGTGTAAACAAACTATATTGTCTTTTAATAGGTTTTGGTTTGATAACAGATAATACTTCCATAATTTTTTGAGGATGAATATCTTTCCATACAATTTCATAAATTCTATATAAAAGTGGAAATTCAAGAAACCATCCGCGAATTTCAAGTAATTTTCCAACACCATATGCTGTATGCCAATCGGGTAGTTTCATATTTCCAAATAGACGCGATTCAAGAAGTTCCCATCGTTCCGGAGCTTCTAAGTCTTTGAAGTATTTTAAGTCATATTCTTCAGCATATGTTTTAGATAGTAAAATTCCTCGACCTGAATGGGTCGTCAATAGTAAATCACCAATTCCAGATGCACTTTCAAAAAAAGCTTCATATGAAACAGTATAACGAAGTTTAAGAGATAACTGATACATTTCATGTAAGCCGCTTCTTATAAGTGCCGCTTTTGCATTTGAACCGGAATATACATCAATAAATCCAGTTCCTAGTGCGATTATATTCTTCAACACTCCAGCCAACTCAGCACCAACTCTATCCCTTATTATATCTGTTTTAAAGAAGGATCTATTGAATAATTTACTTACAATTGTTCCAACTTGGGAATATTCGGAAGCAATAGTAGCTTCTGCAAATTCGCCTCTTGCTAAGGAATCATACATATTTGGTCCGGTTAAAACACATACTTTAGAGTATGGAAAACGAGTTTTGATAAGTTCACATATTGTGATAATATCTCCTCTATCACTCACTTTAATGCTTTTAACAAGACTTACAACTATTTTTTCGTTAAAGTTTACATCATTTAACAGATTGTCAATAAATTCTCCTGGAATAGCAATAAAAATAATGTTACTATAAGACAAAGCTACTTTAATATCACTTGTAGCTACAACATTTTTCGGAAATTTTCTGGAATTTTTTGGCAAATATTGTTTGTTAGTACGAGATTGGTTGATTTCATTTGTAATCTCTTGACGCCGAGCCCATATTTTTATAGTAATTTTAGGTGAAGAGTTTGCTAAAACAAGTGTCATTGCAGATCCAAAGCTACCAGCTCCAATAATACTTATGCATTCTGTTGTATTATTCATTATTACAAAATATAGCTTGTTATTTATTAATAAATCGACATGAGTTGTAATACTTGGCATTGTTATCTTTTAATTGGAATAACCGGGAGACACACGTATATTGGAGCTACCACCGATGTGAATAGGCGACTCCGTCAACATAACGGTGAGATATGTTCTGGTGCAAAGCGAACACGCTCTCATAGACCATGGCGGTTATTAGCACATGTCGAAGTTGGTGACAAAATAGCTGCATTACAGTTGGAATGGCACATGAAGCGCGGAAGAGGTCTTAAAAACAGATTAAAACGGTTTATAGAGCTAAGTGAAGAAAAAGGATTGACTGCAATAATTAATGAATATGGATGAGTTATAGAAAATATCATGATTAAGTAATGTTTATATCATCGGACCCAAATAAAATTACAGAGTGTTCAATGCTTGATACATCTTTACATAACGGCATTCCAAAACAGTTTTCCAGTCTGAAAAATACAAATTTTTCAGATTGGGAAATAGCCCCATGGGAATTGTATATATTTGAAAATAAACTTCTTGGTGAAGGTTCTTTTGCGAAAGTCTATCTTGCAAAGTGGAGAGAAACATTAGTAGTGGCAAAAAAGATAAACAAAGAAATATGTGAAAACAAAGAATTTATTCTACGTGAAATAGATATTATGAGTAAATTACATCATCCAAATATCGTACAATTTCTAGGATATATTAATGATCCCTTTATTATCGTGATGGAATATATCCCAAATGGTAACTTATTAGAACGTATAAAGGATTTGAAATATAAACAGAAACTTTCAATAATGAAAGATGTTTTACAAGGATTAGCATATTTTCACAACAGACGCCCACAGTCATTAATACATCGAGACATAAAGCCAACAAACATTCTTTTAACACCATCATATAGAGCCAAGATTACAGATTTTGGTATTTCTAAATTATATAGTTTAGAAAGAAAAAATTCGTTTAGTGGAGTTGATATAATAAACATGGAACCAGAATTAACAGCGGATGTCGGAACAATGCGTTATAGAGCACCAGAAACGTACAACTCTAATATGGCATATGATAATAAGGTTGATATATATTCATTTGGTGTTCTATTATATGAGATGTTTGAAGTTACACGGCATGTACCTGAAACTCCAATGGTATGGAAGAAATGTAATCACGAAATAAGAACTCTTATAAAAGAAAACATGTTATGTGGTGATCCAGACAAGAGGTTATCTGCGATTGAACTTATTCAGAAGTTAACTGTTATATCTGATAAGAAAACTACATTTTTTACAATTTGTAGTTGTTTAAAATAAGGTTGAATTTGGCTTGACTCTATATTCATATGTATTATCTAATGTATTTCCACCATTTTTGATAATACTATTCGCAAAATTGATCGCATTATGAGCAGAAATAATAGAGATTTCTTGGTCATTAATCCATTTTGTATTATAACAAGCATACGCATTTTTTGCATTAGGGGTGATTGCTCTAAATGATCGTTTAGTTGGTATAAATGTTTGCATCAAGAATCTTGTAGGACCATTTTCATTTTTGATATATTCATTTGCGGGAGTACTCGAATGAATCCATCGTCTGTTATTGAAAATAGCTAAATCATCTTTCTGCCATTGAATACTAATTCTATGTGGAAGAACTTTTTCAGTCATAAATTTCTTCATCCACTTTCTTGAATTAGAAACTGTCCATCCGCTAACTCTTTCAAAGAATGTAGGCAAAACTAATATTCTCGGAGATTCCGTATCTGAATCATCTGGAGCAAAAAGTATTGGAACCTCATTTGTTCCTTCTTCCATTTCTAAATGTGATTCAAGTCTATTAACTCCTGCGTAATCTTGCTTCATTGTTCCAGTTACAAATTTTCTACGGTTAATTTCCGTTAAAATATTCTCAGATGCAAGTTTCTCTTCATCATTTAGACATTCATACACTCTTTCACCTGAAATGAAATCGGTATCACCTCCAATTAATGGTTGTTCTACAATGTAAAATGCGGTTACTACATGAGGCAATTTATAATCATGACCCAATATGTCTGTATGCCATATGTAATCCGTTTTAAATGGTTCATATGGCTGAACATTAATATCCTTTATATTGTAGTAATTTTTCAGGTTAATTGAACCTCTTGGTGCTACATGTTTACAATCTGGAAATTGGTCAAACGGTTGTAACATTTGGTGCTGATATTCTAATGGTGACTTCAAAGCATCTAAATCAGCATCTAAATCAAACTCTTTTGAAAAGTCAAGAAAATTTTGAGGAGATATATTCCTACAATTCTTAAATATTAGCAATGGATATTTCTTAAAATCTTCTCTTAAACAATCCAATGTTTGTTTGTCAAGATTCTCAATGTAATTAATTCCTGTAACATAAGCTATTTTATTCTCTAAAGGATGAATTTTTAACTTATACGCAAAAGTCGACACAAATAATAGGTGTAAAATACGAATCATTGTTTATAGTTTGTTTTAATAAAGATTTACTTAATAATCTTTATTATACTATTATTATCTACGTTTAACCTATTCTTGTATAATTTACATCTACTTAAGAATATATCTCTTAATAAATGTAGAATGTTCGTACATTTACCTGTAAACAAAGGTTTTTTTGAGAGAAAAAGAGAGACACAATGTTGTTTTTCAAACAATAAATCAAATGAATCAAATGAATCAAATGAAACGAATGAAACGAATGAATATCCTAATTGTCATGTATGGGAATTTCACATAATACAGCTTATGAAGTCAAAACTATTAGAGAATAGCACTAATTAAGTATTAATATATAATATCATCTATGGATCCAATATTCAATGAAAAACTAAAAAAATTTGTTAAAAACTATGATATACATGTTTTCCATTTATATGAGGCACATAAACATGAAATATATGTTAATTCGGAATATATTTATACTATTGGTAGTGTTATAAATAAGAATTTTATATTAGTTATTATTGCGGAACACTGTTTTGTAGTACCAAAACTATGTGCTTTGCGATGGAAATATTTTGAGGCTATTATAAATCGTCATAGTAAAGATTTCAAAAAAATAAATAAAGCAATCATTGTAGATATTACAGATATAGTGATTGATTCTGAGTTATTTAATACAATTCGTTTTACAAGGTTTGGCTGTACATTTCTTAGATTTTTATATGAAAATAATGGATATAATCTGTTTATTGAAAAAAATGAAAGTGATGCTTGGAAAAAATTTTTAGATATATTAATTCCACCAAAAAACTATTGGGAAATTAAATATTCTTTTGACTTTACAGGGAATACGACTACGGATGGAAGTGGTGTCACGATTCCAATTATAACTAATCCAAATCCTGCTTTAGCTGATGTCTTCAATGCTTAGAATTAAGATACCAAGTAGATACTTGAAAGTTAGAATATTTTTCAATAAATTCAAAATCCTTTTTGTATATTTCCTTTAAGAATTTTTTCGATTTATCAGACAAGTCATCTATTTGCTTATCCCTTTTATATTTTGATTTATTAATTACCGGAACTTTGAAATCAAAGCGATAGAGTAGATAGGAATTTATATCATCAAATGGAACGACATAGCGTAGTTTACTCTCATTTATCCAATAATGTTGTGGTATATATGTCCACTTAAGTGGTATCTTAACTGAGTCTATTTTATGTTCATGATTTTTAATCTCATTCATAATCAAATTATGATGAGTATGTGATTTGTCAGCCCATGCTTCTGCCCAATGATTTGGTGTTATTAGACCAGCATTAATAATTTTTCGAATCTTTTGTGAATCCGGATAATTTTTTATCGCATATCTTACTGCAGAACAAAATCTCGAGTATGGATCTCGAATAATAATCATTTGATTTTCAAGACAGCTAACTTCTGCATCGTGACCATGATATTGAATTCTCTTGTTTTTATTACAATATTTCTCAATAGAACTTCCTGCGTTTTTAGCAATATGAATAAAGTTAATAGTACTCATAAAATTACTTACTTTTATAAATTTATCTAAATATATACTCATTTTTGTGGAAGTTCTAACTCTTGAGCTTCTATTCTTGAAATTTCATTTTCTTTTCTTTCAGTATAAATATCAAATGCTTCCTCGATAATATTCTTCATTTCGATATCATTTATATACTGTTTAATTTTCAATACGAAATTATCTCTTCTTAATTCTGGAGTTTTTGAACGGAATTCTGGAGTTTTTGAACGGCTTATAGTTAATGGACTATTCATAGGGGATGGAGTTCTACCTCCAACTAAACCACTTCTACTACCTAATTCTTCGAAGGTCTGATCATCATCCTCGTCCTCGAAGTTCTCTATCGCGCCAGTAGTCGAGGGCGGCGGCGGAGGTTCAGTTATACTGCGTCCTAATTCTGTAGCTCTTGCAACCTCTTCATCGGCAAGATCATCCAATTCTTGGTCATCCAATTCTTGGTCATCTAAATATCTGTTCTCCATTATAGTTCTCATTTCATTTACTGGATTACCATCCGGTATCATTGTTCCTATTGGCATTTGAATCTGTTCTGCTCCCCTTTCTTGTTCAAATACTCTTTCTTCCACTGAATTGGGTGGTAAATGCCAAGGTCTTAAGTTAGATATTGTAGGTCTTCGTTCCGCTTCCGGTGGTTCTACATATTTAATGAATTTTATCCGAAGTCTCGATATAAATTGATATGAACCATTATATAAAGTATTTGAAAGTTGCTCTAAGTTTTCATGCATCATCAAAAATTTGATAAGAACACTATTTTTAATAAATGATGTCTCTTCTAAACTACCTTTTCCTTGTATTCCCTTATATGGACGAAGAAACATAATTGGGTGTTTTAAATCAATAGCTACTTTGTAATGATCTGCAATAGTTTCATAAATATCTTTATAGATTGGGGTGAAGGCAAAGTCAAAACCGGTATTTTCATCCATAGAAACACTACTAAAATCTAAACCAGAAGGATACCAAATAACATTCTTATTTTCTTTTAAATGTGCTATAATTCTGGGTATTAGGTTTCTTTTTAGAGGCTCGTTGATTAGTACATTGTCTTCTATATGATCGGAACTGAGATGAATAACATCATTTAAGTCATTATCAAATTTAGACTCTTCTTGACCACTCGAACGTATATTCTCTTCAATTTTTTCTATAAGTTCTGTATTTGTATTTTGAATTTGTGAAATCTCTTTTGTTTCTCCGTTATATTCAAATTCCCCCTTATATGTATCTTTTTTACTAATAACTGTAAACGGTTTTTTATTATGAATTTTAGATTCAATACTACCATATCCCGATGGTCTTATTAATCCATTATCAACAAATGGATTTTTATCCGGATAATCCATATCATTTATATAGTAACATTCATGTTTCATATAATTAAGATATGGTTTGAATTCATCTGTCATAGTATCATCTTGAAGAAGAACATCTTCGTGTAAAAGTTCTGAAATTGGTGTTAAATCTTCAATAAAATCATAATATTTTGGTTGACGATCGTTTGATGCACCTGCTCCGGTAGCTGTGTCTTCTGTTGTCAAACACTCTGGATGTTCTATCATAATAGTACTTTTACATTCAACAAAATCCCAATCATATAATTGCTCTAATGCTCTTGGAGAATAATCTAAAGTAAGCCATAAATATTCTATTGGTAATTGAATAGTAGATATTTCTAATAACATTTTTCTAGCATTAAATGTTAGAGAAAGTATTCTGTCATCTGCTTTGCCTTCATTTCTTGGCGCTTGAGTATCTGATATCCAATAATTTAGTAATTTTTTTGATTGTTTTGTATCTGCGAAAAACATAATCCCACCGGATGTTTCAAAAATATAAGGGTCAACCATAACACTCTCTAAACATCTACAACTTGATCTTGGATCAAACCACCAACCTCTAGCCATGAAATCAACGTTTTGAGTATCAAAAATATTTGGATATTTTCGAATATACATATCACCATCTATATATACGACACCTCTGCCAGAACATACTGACAAAGCTTTTTGTATAAAATATGGTTTTGCATTGATTGCTAATTGATATCCACCAGGCATTGCAAATTCAGGTACTTCCAGAGCAAGATAATTACAGTTATTATATTCACATTCCTTTTCCCATTTTGTTATCATTTCATCATATTTTATTGGTAATTTCCACTGAAAAAATTTATTTAAAATATCATATATATTTAGTGATTCTTTGTTATCATTTCTTAATATAGAAATATCCTCTCCGCTCAAACCCGAATTACCGGTTAGAATACTATAAAATACGCTTTGTTCATCTTGATTTAAATCGTAAAGAGTATTCGTTGATTTTACCTTAAAGCTTGCCTTAATATACTTCTTAATCTCTTTTTTCCTATTCGCCATATTTGTAATAAGCTTAATCATATTTTCCTCTCTCATTCCATCTCTTAAAAGATGATTTGCTTTGTTCTGTAAAATATTTTTTGCAATCAGGAGTATTGTATACTCTGATAATTCTTCTTTTACCTGTTTGTAGATAAGAATTGAGATTATCTTCAATATGTTTTTAATACGTTTTTTTGACTCAGTTGAATTATCAAATATAAGCTTCAAAAAACTAAATTTGTTCTCATAAACGTAGGTATTATAAAGAAGATTATCTAAATTTGAGGATTTATTCTCAATAGAGCTTATTATTTGCTGTTTTAACTCTGTTAAGAATGTGTGTATTGACTCAATGCGTGATTCTTCACTTTTAATAGAAGCTTCTAATCTTTTAGAATTTATTTCTTCAATAATATCATTTTTAAGTGTATTAAAAAATACCACTGAGTACTTATCACAGATTGGATTTATATACTTTTCAATAAAAATATAGGGTATTGGTTCATCAAGTGTATCCAATAGTGAATGATCCTGAAGAATATTACCGTTGTAAATATTAGTGAAATTTTTAACAATTTGAGTACAGAACTCCTCAAAAATAGAATGGCAATACTTCGCAGTGTTATTGTTATTCCTATCTCTACCCCACCAATATGTTGCTATAACAAATTTACTGTTTTCATTAACTATAGTGGGGGAAACATCAGTAAACGCCCTCTCTAAGGCATCTATAATATTTCCATGTGGATTAGTCATAATTATATAGAATATTTAAATATTACATTAACATAGGAATGGAAGACTTTATTGTTACATATAATGAGTCGAATGATAGAGAAATTCAATACCTTTTTACATCAAAGAATACCAATTTAAAAAAGGGATATACACATGTTGATAGTAAAATTAGTAAATTCGACACAATTTCACAAGTTAAGAAGAAAATTTGTGTATATGTCTGCCAATTTGATTTAAAATTATCAATTAACATAAATCAGTTGTATTTATGGATAAATACCACCGATTCTCCCTTTATAAAAAATGGAAAAAAATCTGAATTATCCGATAACAAATATGAGAATAATTTAATCTATAACTATTTGAATAAATCGAATGAGATTCATTTTACGATAAGATCCCAGTTAAAAAAAAAAGTGGATCAAGGAAAAGATACTGCTAAATGGGTTGAATCATGGATAAATGCCAATTCATCAAATGATAAGATGGAAAAATCTCAAATAGATAACATAATAGAACATACAAACTTTATTAAAGATGTCGAAAACACAAAATTACCCAAAAAAACACTACCTATAAAGAGATTCAGACATACAATGATATTTGTTGATTTAGTACTTTCTAAGGAAAATAAGGGAATTGGATTAGATATAAATAAAATTTTCAAACATTTTCCTCTAAATAATAATGTTCCGCTAATAAAACTCGGTACAAAAAGCAATTCAAAGACTAAAGTATATAAACCAGCTATTAAAAATGAATTAGATACCAAATTTTGGAAAAAATGGCAGAAAGAAGATGATAAAGAGAAGAACTTACAAATAAAGTTTATGTATGAATTTTCTACAGTACAATTGACTATATATAACAATTCGAGTATATCTCTTAGATGTAGTGGAGATATAACCACTGATAATTGGAAAAAAATTTATGAGAAGGTTTTGGAGTGGATAATTGTACCAATTAATAGACTTATTGATAACAATATAACTCCTCTTAAATATGAAAATCTCAAATATAGACTGATTAATTCTAAAACGCTTATAAAGAAAAATGTGAATTTAAAACCGTCGTTAATCCAAGAATTTGGGAGATATGTACCTTATTTTTCTATTTCTTTAGAAGGAAAACTACGTTTTATAAAAGTAACTGATTATCTGACAAATAAAGTGAATATAGTAGATGAATTATATAATTTGTATAATAGAGACGAGAAAAAGACGGCTAAAAGAGTAGGCATATTGTTTATGATATCCGATGATGAGGCGGATGAAGAATTAAATATATTCGTGAATGATAAATTGATAAGAAATTCGAACAATGATACTAAAGTAATAGATGAATCTGCTTTAGGAGATAGTATAAAAATAACATATGATTCAGAATATATTAAAATAATACATACTGGAAAGAATCCAGAAGAAATAGATTATGCTGTTAATATTCTTAGAAAAATGTTTTATATACACAGAATTGGAGATTCTGTTTCAAAAAAATCTATAGATGATGATTCAGACTCCGACTCTGATTCTGATGAAGATATAGATGCTCTTATTGCAAATGTGAATGACTCAGATAGTGATTCAGACTCTGATTCAGATGAAGATGATAATTTAGATAATAACGTAATTGATGAATCATCTTCAGAGTCTGAATCTGAAGATGATACAGAAAATGAAGCTAAAGAAGATAATTCATGGTATAAATTATCAAGTACTAAACGTCCAAAAGAACCACAAAAAGATTTTAAAAGAATACGCTTTGGTCTTCCTCCAGCTGGATGGAATCCAAAAAAAACGAAGGCAGGAAATATCAGAACATATCGTTCGGAAAGACTCAAGTTCTATGATCCAGAATTATTTAATATGAAATTTAGTGAAACTGGAAAAAAAGTAAATAGAAAGGATGGAAAAGTGGAGTACAGTACATCATGTGCACCTACACAATCACATCCAATCGCGTTCAATCATGCTGAGCATGATAAATTACTTGAAATACTAAAGAATTATGTAGATGATGGTCACCCAGAAATAAAGGATAGACCACGTATATTAGATTGGTTAGAACATAGAAATGTATGGTATTTGTCATGTGAATGTATATGTGTAGGATGTATGTTACCAATTCGGATTGATGAACTTGGTAAAAATGAAGAATGTCCAAAATGTAAAAGTAACAACTATACAATACGCAATGATTCTAAATTTACTGGAAATAAAATAAAACTAGGTCCTGCGAAATATAATCTTTCAGTATGGCCATGTAGAAGAATTAGAGATCAACTAACAAATCCAAAAAAAGCACCAGATATGTCATCATATATTCTGAGCAAAGATAGATTTAATATAGAGCTTGGTAGACTTGGAGATTTACCGGATCTTATGCATAAAATGTTTGGAAATAGAAGTGATATTTCAAAAGGTCCATTACCAAAATCAGGAGAACCCTTCATTTTAAGATATGGTATTTATGAAAAATCCTTTGATGATTCATTTATAAAGGCGATCAGTATTTTATATGGTAAAAACGAACAGATTATTATAGACACCATGATTCAAAATTTGAGAGATGTGAAACAATTCGTAAGAACATGTGAAGGATCATTAATTCAATTATTTTCAGCAAAAAGGGACAATGATGTGGATGAATCAAAATATAAGGTCTGGTTCCGTGATCAGACAATAAAGGGTAGTTTTTCTGACAAACATATGCGTAATATATTTAATTCATATTCAAATTTTTGTGACTTCATGAATGACAAAACGATTGATCATGATCACAATATAATGTGGCCGATTATGTGTTATCCGGGAGTACTATGGGAATATGGATTAAATTTATATTTGTTCAAAACAGACAAAAAGACAGGAAATACCGCAGAATATATATGTCCTCCAAATGGAAATCCATTCTATTATCACTATACTGAAGAATTTGTAACTAATAAAACTGCCTTTTTTGTTTTTTCGACAATGTTTGACGGGAGATATTTTTATGAACCTTGTGCAAAGATTAAACCGTCTGACAAAAAACTAAAATCTCCTCAAATGTTATTTGATTCATTTCCAACAACTTCTAATACTGATTCTGCTTGGAATAGTATTGCACCATTAAGACAACATTGTGGAACTACTCTACAAGATAAATATGTTAGTTATCTAAGGAAAAATAGATATAAATTATATCCTCTCCCATATACATCTAATCTTCCCTACCTATCACAATCACAAAAAGAACTATCTGCTAAAAATATTTTGGAATTATTAAAACTAAAACCAAAAGCGCAAGTTATTAATTCTAAATACCAATCAACTGGGTTGATTGTTGAATATGAACAAAAAAAATTTTATATTCCAATTCAATCACGTTCTATTATATTACATCTTGATATTCTTGAGAGAATACCTTGTTCTAACATTGGAGATTTTACACTATCGTGTAGATTTTATGAATGGTTAAGCAATAACAAAATGCGCACTAAACCTCTTGAGTATATTGTTGACTTAAAAACGAACAAAATTAATGGAATTGTATTAGAGACGAATAATATTGTACCAGTAAAACCATCTCCAATATCTGGTAATACTCGTGATCTTAAGAGAAGTACTCGTCCTACATATGAATGTGATAAAGATGAACATATTCTTGATGAAAGAGCAAATTATATAAATGATTTCAACAATTTTTGGGAAGGATATAACCAATTTTGTATGAATATCGCAATTAACATTAAGAACTCAAAAACAAAAATTGATGATAAAAATGTAGAAATTTCAAAAGATATTATAAAAAAACACTCTAAGTCTCTAGTTAATGATGAAATCAGTAATCACTATTTAACAATTCTTCTTAAAGAATATGATTATAATTATGTTAGAAGGAATGATATTAAAACTGGGCGAAAACCTCAATTTTTATTAGATTTAGAAGATACTAAAACTACTTCAGATACTAAAACGTTTACTGACAACGAAAGTAAGGATTACTATATTAAAAATCAGAAGAGACAGAGTACTTATGCCAAATATATACCATATTATAATCCAGATAATTTAGATATTTTAACTGATAGTAAGTTATATTCTATTAGTAATATTGGTTTAAAACTCTCAAAAACATGGCAAAAAATATTGCATAAGGATTTTAGATATGCAGATTATGATAATTATGCATGGATTGACAAAGTAGTACACATTTCTATGTCAGATATTCTAATTGAACTTCAAAATAAGGGGGATTGGGCAGAAATATCAAACAAAATAGAGTCTTGTGTTGCTATATTAGACAATCAAGGTAAAGTAACTATTTGGTCAGAGAGTAAAACCCCTAAATTTTACTTATTATTCTATGTTATTGATCGTCAGATATATCCTATATTTTTAATGAAAAATGGAATTCAACAATTTGGAATATCATCGGAGGATATATCTACTGAATTTTTAGAAAAAATTGGAGGAAATTGTGTTGGAGAGTATCAAACAAAACAATCAAGTAGTCTTCATATTTCAGAAGAGAAGAAGACTGAAGAGAAAAAGACTGAAAAGAAGGAAACTGAAGAGAAAAAGACTGAAAAGAAGGAAACTGAAGAGAAAAAGACTGAAAAGAAGGAGACTGAAGAGAATAATGTAAAGCCTTATTGTAAGTTATTAGACAAAAAGGTATATAAGATGAAAAGGTGTGTTAGAACAAAACTAAAGTCTGAAGATTCGGACCAATGTGTATATAATGATAAGACACGTCACTGTAGAATAAAGAAGTAGATATAACTTATAATATTTGTATATTTCATGTACGAGATATTATATACGATTGCAATATTATCGATATGTGCTTACATATTTTATTCCTGGTATAATCCAAAACTTGTGTATGTACAATCTAAAGTTAATAATAAAACATATGTTGTTAGAAATTTAAAGAACAAGCAGGCAGCAGCAGACTTATTGGCTGAAGTAAGTACACGGTTACAGAAATTAGTTGATAAATTTGTTAAAAAATATGGCAAGGAAGATGAAAGAGTCAACTTACTAGTAAAAAGATTCAAAAACCATGAAATTCGTGAAGCTTTGCCAAAAAGTGGACAAACAAGTTATAGTTTAAATAAAGGTGAAAGAATTGTACTTTGTATAAGAGGAAGAAATACTAACGAAAAATTAGCAGATATAAATACTATCTTGTTTGTTGCTTTACATGAACTTGCTCATATAATGACTATATCTGTTGGACATAATGAAGAATTCTGGGATAATTTCAGATTTATTCTTGCTCATGCAGAAAAATGGAAGTTATATTCTTCTGTTAATTACGGTAAATCACCAAAACCATATTGTGGAATAAAAATAACAGAAACTCCATTAAGAGAGAATGATTCTGAAAGATTCATAGGATGTGCTCCATGTAAATCAGCACCTTGTAAATGTTAAACAAGATTAAGACAGCATTTATAACTAAAGAATGTAGCGACTATGGTCGATTTAATGCTAATCTTTTCATCATGTATTATTGCTGGTTTAACAAGTATACTCATTAAAATGGGTACAACTATCAAGTATGAAGATATAGATATAAGGTATCCAAAATTATTTCTGAACGTTTTTTCTCATCAATATATACTTGATCCAATAATTACATTTCTTATAGTGTTGGCATTCCGCCCTCCAATTACACAAGTATATAGTATGTTCATATTAACCGTTACGCCTGCAACAGCAGCAGCAAGTGTAACTGCTTACACTGTAGACGCGAACGTTCCGCTCGCGCTTGCACTATCAATTGGTTCTCTAACTCAAAGTATAATATTCACTCCACTAATCTTTACCGCATTGGTACAATCCTATTCCATCATTATAAATACGGGTGATAAAGAAAAAATTAGTCTTCCATATGGTCGAATGTTTCTCTTAATGAGTTATGTATTTATTCTAATCGGCATTGGATATAAAATTCGCCAAAAATGTAGTGATAGTTTTGTAAAAAAATTTGGGAGATATCTTCTAAGAGGATCTATTCTTTTTATGGTAACCGCGATGGGATTCTATTTTGCTAGCAAAACGTATATTGAACCTATGACATCAAATAATCCCGGTACATTCTATGGTTCTATGTTACTTATGATTTTTAGTCAATTATTATTTGCTCATTTTCCTCTCTGTAATTTAGAGCCAAAAAACAAAGATGCGGTTGTATTAGTGACCACAAGACGTAGTCCTGGTATTTCTCTTGCTATTACTGCATTATCATTTCAATCATCAAATGAATTAGGAGAAATGATCGCATATGTTTTGGTCTATAGTATGATTCGAGACTGGTCTACTTTGCCATATATTATGGGGTTAAGGAAGATTCGTCTTGGATATTATTGGTATAAAGACAAAAAAAAGGATGAACAAAAGGATGAACAATCGGATGACCAGATTCTTTATGAAGAAGGTACCGTAACTTCTGATAATATTACATAGAGTCCAATTTTATAAATACTTTTGAACACATTTCTACATCTTCACCTGCACGATGTTTTTGAACATTTTTAGTTCCAAACAGAGTATTATATACATTTTCAAGCTTGTATTTTTGATACTTATAAGGACCCTTTAGTTTTTTTTTCGCAAGTTCCATTACGCAGATGAATTCCTTTTTATTGAATTTTTCAATGAATTCTGTACAACCATATCTATATGCCTCCGATAATAATACATTGATATCGAATTGAGCATTGTATGCAAGAATTTTATTCACACCATCTAATTCTTTTTCAAGCTGTTTAATAACATCTTTGAATGGCTTACCTGATTCCAAAGCAACCTGATGTTCGATACCATGTATTTCAGAATTCTTAATTTCAAAATTGTCAGGATATACAATCATTGACTTAGCATCTGTAGATATCCAATTATCACCTACTTTAGAAATAGATCCAAATCCTAACTCAACTAATCTGGAAGTATCATAATATTTGGTTTTTATAGGGTGATGATATCTTTCAGGTGTATATTTTAATTTTTTATCCTTTTTTTCAATAGGTAGTCCAGTAGTTTCACAATCAAATACTAAAATTGGCATATCTCTTATTTTTAATCAGTGAATATACTATTCATTTTTCTAGATTTTAACTTTTTATCAAAGGGTTCAATAGAACCATCTATTCTTATTCTCTGAAAGATGAATGGGATATATTCATATTCTATACCATTATTTGTTAGATATTTTGTTAAGATTGTCTCTGAATGAAGTGGATTATCCTTGCTAATTTCTAATAATTTATGAAAAGCTTCTCCATATATTTTATAAGTGTATTTGTTTGTTATAGCAAATCGGTCATTAAACATTGGAAAGCCTTTACACTCACAATATAGAGAAAAGTTAGGTATACATATTGTGTTAATATTTACTTTGTCCAAGAATAATTTGGTTATTTTATTCAGATATTTGACATCTGGTCTCAAAAATAGAATATATTCAAATTCATCTTTCGTATTTTTTATCAATTCAGTTAATCTAAGTTTTGAATATTGACCAAGTATAAAATTATCTACGGAATTGTATTTTGTATTCCAAGGATCTCGATGTGTTCTGTATTGTTGCATATTCAACCTTTCTTTTACTTCATCCTGATTATCTATTATAAATTCGTCTGGATTAAGTAATTTATACTCATCATTATCGATATTATCTGATGCTTCCTTTGTTCGGATATTTTTATAAGTATCTAATTTGTAAGTATGTATAAAGATTTTTACATCATATCCTAATCTCTTTAAAGGATTTATAACATTCTCTCTTATTGTTTCAATTGTAAATTTAAGACTTCTTGTTATACCAAAAAAACCAAGTGCTACTTTCATTAACTTTAATACTATTCATTTTCCTTAATAGAATATACAAAACGTGACCATACCCCGGTTTAAAGCAAATTGTGTTATATAGGTTTAATTCTTATATTTTTTGTGATTTATTCACCCAAAGCCTGTTTCAACCCTTTTATACGTGAAAAAGCCTGGATCTGATTCGCCAAAGTAACACGCTCATTCTCATATGCTTTCACCGATTTAGCAGGATTCTTAAGATCTCCCTTTTTCAATACAGTGGTAAGTGCTACAACATCAGCAAAAGCCGAATTTGCACCTTGACCAGGAGCAGGATGCATTGCATGGGCAGCATCACCCATAAGCACAATCCGGCGTCTTGGACTAGACCACCGTTTTAGTGGCTTTCTATCCAAGATTCGACGCTCGAATATATTATTATCAGTCGCCATCACAAGCGCAATTAGTTCTCCGAAATCAGCAGAAGGTGTGTCTTGAGAGGCTTGATCAATTATGTCCAGAATACGTTGTTTTACACCTACGAGCCCAGCCCCCCCTCTACCTGTTGAATCAACTGCCTTTGCGATCTTCTCATCAGTTATACGCAATTGCCAAAAAGTTCTATTTCTACCAATATCAACGTTTAGTACAGAACTTCGGGCACCAGATAAAACGTATGAAATAGCAACCGTTGTTCTTTCTGGGACACGATGGACACTGGGGACAGATTCTCGTGAAATTATAGCATTCCAATTAGTTTGCGAAAAAGAACGTGGTCTATCTAACCATGGAGCCTTAATATGACGACGAACTGTGGAAAATGCACCATCACCTCCAACTAATAAGGATGTAGTTATGATGGAATCGTCATACAATTTCACCTCAACCCTATCCGCTTTCTCCTTGTAACTCTTTATACCAGAACCGCATCTAAGCCAAGACTCATCATTTGAAACCTCGCGAATAGCATTTGCAAGTGTATTCTGTATGTCTGCCCACGCGACAAGAACGCCAATACCTTGATTGAGATCGTCTCCGCGAATAGACGTAACAGTCCCGTCAGACAACGCTTCCTTCACGATTGACTTTTCAAAGTGAGCGCCTACTGAACGTAGTGTTTCGGGAAGTGATGGATAAATTTTACCGAGATTATTAAGTCCTTCTTTACTGAGACGTATTGCACCCTGAGACTTTGTCCGTAAAGCATGTGCTTTCTCAATAACAAGAATGTCTTCTATTCCTGACGATATGAGAGCCAATGCAAGGGCTAGTCCTGACAGTCCACCACCAGCAATTACAATCGATTTTTGGGGAGGTGCTTGTAGACTTGATGTTGTTGTATTATTAAGACAATTTCTTAGAATATTCATTATGTAATGTAAGTTCGATTCTTTTTATATTTTTTTTTGATATGGATTTACCTAAAGAACTTATATTAGAAATAAGTGAATATGCGAATCTACATTGCTATATATGTGGAAAAAAGCTATGTCCATGGACAATGATTGGATATTCCGGAATTTATTTATGTATGAATGAATGTTATGTTTAGGCGACCCTTTCTATATTAATAATGGTTATATGGTCGATATCATCTTTGTAGTCTCTAACAATTTGATTTCTATTAAATTCTTCAATTGTAGAAGGAAAAATACAATGACTTGTATTATGAATACACATCTTTCTAAATCCATGTGGACAACTTTCGGATAAAGAAAAAAGGGGATCATTAGTACATTTTTTCGATTCCATTAATCTTGAAACTACTCTTGAACGTAGAGTATGTGGGTAGTAAGGGCTATTTGTATCCGCTAAATCATCACTTTCTTGTATATATGTATGTACATATTGAACTCTATATATTGGATACTCTGGTTTAATATAGTCATTAATCAAAGATTTGATTACAAAATTTAAATCTTGTTCCTGAGACATATTATTTATTATTAGATTTACTTACGCCATTTACGACCACATCCAAGACAAGTAATAAAGATCGTTTCTGATTCATCACTTGATCTTGTTTGCATTGTATAATAAGTTGTTTTGTTACCCCCACACTTAGCACATTTAAACTGCTCTGTAGCAATACTACTATCTATTTCAGATACTGCTGCATCACGCTTCTTTTTCTCTTGTATAATCTTTTCCCATCTTTCTGGGAACAAATCACAAGGGGATCCAAATGCAACTTCATGTGGTTTAAACTCTTCATCTTTTAGACGAGTAATCAGCGATTTATTCCCAACATAAGAATTTGGAATTAGATTTGCGCAAACTTGTTTTAGTTTATTTTTATATGTATTTGTAAAATGAGGACAATCCCACATACAAGGTTGATGACGAGATAAAGAACGCCAAATTGTATAATTATATATACCCCGCTCTAAATTAACAGTTATACTATTATCATTGATAATCTCCGCTAATATGTTTCTAGAATTAATTCTTAGATTTTCTCCTCCAGTCATACTATTCTTATATCTTAATATACTTACAGTCGATTTACATATCATTTTTTTCATTCGTTCATTAGTATGTTATTATTATGTTTTGTACATGACATATGAGACTACAATTAAAGAAGTTTGATATGTCTTCTATTGCCGCCGATAAAGTAGTTGTTATGATAGGTAAAAGAGATACAGGAAAATCATTTCTATGTAAAGACCTTTTATGGCATCACCAAAAAATTCCTGTTGGTACAGTTATATCTGCGACTGAAGCAGCAAATTGTTTTTATGGAAATATGGTTCCACCAATATTTATTCATAACGAATATAGTGAAGATATTATACAAAGAATCTTAATGCGCCAAGAAAAATTATTACACAAAAAAAAACAAATTGGTGGACATAATATTAATCCAAGTGCTTTTCTTATACTTGACGATTGTTTGTATGATAATTCGTGGACAAAATCGAAACATGTTCGCTCCTTATTTATGAATGGACGGCATTTCAAAATGTTTTTTATCATTACAATGCAATATGCTCTTGGTATACCTCCAAATCTAAGAACAAATATAGATTATGTATTTATTTTGAGAGAAAATATCGTACAAAATCGCAAACGTCTTTATGATTGTTATGCAGGAATGTTTCCCTGTTTTGAAGTATTTTGTGCCGTTATGGACCAATGTACGGAAAATTATGAATGTATTGTTATTAACAATAATGCTAAAAGTAATCGCATTGAGGACCAAGTTTTTTGGTATAAAGCTTCCAGTCACCCTCCTTTTAGATTAGGTAGTGATAGAATTTGGAAGTATAATAATAAAAACTATACCGGACCTAGAGCTCCAAACTCGGAACATGATAGAGAGTGGGACCCTGCTGCTTTTAAAGCAAAGACAAATAAACCAACGGTATGTGTCCAAAAGTATAATACCTTATAAATTTCAAATTTAAGTAAATGATGAGTAATACAAAATTATATAAGTTTATGAATATAAATTATTTATAATGAGATTCTTACAGTTTCTATTCTTTCTAGTAAATTTTAAAGCAGAATTTATAATAGGAGGTCACGACTTGATTTATCATCCTACCCATGAACCTACTCATGAACCAACATTAATACCTAGCTATACACCAACCAGTTCTCAATCACCAACTTGTCAAGGATTGTTCGAAAATGGACCAACATGTTCTCCGTCATTATCACCCGTATATACACCAACAGATTCTCCTACTACATATCATCCAAGTCTACAACCAACATATGTTCCTTCATCTAGACCTGTACCAAAACCAACATATGGACCAACAGATAACCCTACATACAGACCCACTTATACTCCAACTCAAAAACCAACATATGAACCAACAGATAACCCTACATACAGACCCACTTATACTCCAACTCAAAAACCGACAAAAGAACCATCCATTAAACCCAGTTATCGTCCAACATATAGACCCACCATAACATATGCTCCAAGAACTAAGTAAATTCGCTAAATAGAATTATCAAAGACCATATTATGGAATTTGTTGAAGATGAAAGACCTGATATGTTATCTTTTTATTGGAAGGATAAACTTTGGTATAGAGGTAAAAACCAAAAACAACGTGCTATATCTGAAAGGCAACATCTATATAATACAAGGGGTGTCGTTATTTCAAAAAATGAAACAAATTCTAATTCACAAACAAGTACCGTATTTGAAAATCCATCTAAATTATATGACTATATCAAAACAACCCCTGAAAAAATAAGATGCTTTTATGAAATAATAGAAAATGATAGTAAATTATACTTTGATATAGAATATGAAAACTATTCTCTTCGTTTGACAGATGTTTTACAACATCTATATGGTATTTTAAAGGTGCTATATAATATTTATCCCAGAAAACACATTCTACTTTCGGCACATAGATTCAATAAAAAATCTTGGCATATTATTTTCCCAGAATATTCGATTAGTCATGAAGAACGTAAAAAACTTAGTAAATACTTAAAAATTTATGCACAACCATATGTAGACTGGAGAGTTTATAACAAAAATCAGCCTTTTCGGTTATGTGGATGTTATAAACCCAATGATTTTTGCTCAAAACTTCACCTGATTGATGATAATGAAAATACAATATTTGATTATGATTCAAATACTTTTGTATATACAATGGTTACTCAAATACTCCCCAACTCAATATCTTTAAAATCAAAATATAATGAATATTAATATGAACATATTCCGATTTACCCTACCATTTATAACGTGTATTTTAATCATATTTTGGTACTCAAGATTTCGTTGTATAAATCCGAAATTTGTTGATCCTTTAGAAACACCGGTTATAAGTATAATTGATGGCTGGTCTCTAACACATCTATTCTTTTTTATGTTTATTGGTTATACTTTCCCCTATTTATTTGTTCTCGCCCTTATCTATGGTATTATTTGGGAAATATTTGAAGCTTACTCTGGTAAATATAAACCAAACTTTATATATGGTTTTGGTAATTGTCGAAGAAAATCTGAGATTATCTCTGATTCAGACAAATGGTGGTATGGTAAATGGTCTGATATTTTTATGAATTCTTTAGGATATTTAATTGGTCAATATATTAAAGTTGGTAAAATAATTATATTTTAAAAAATAATGTCTGAAGAAGGAACAATTGATAGCATTGACTTTACAGATGAAGGAGTTGGAGAGTCTAAAGAAGATATATTTGAGACATTATCCAGTGAAGACAGTGAAGACAGTGAAGATAGTGACTATTTTGAAATGGATAATAAGAAATTATTACATCTATCCACAAAAATTGATGCAGGTGTGGCAGGTTATTTATATGATTGGATTACTGATAATGGGGGTACAATCGGAGGTTCTGCTGCTCTTGCCATGGAACTTACAAGACAAAATAAAGGAACATATATCGGTTGGAAACCAAATGATATAGACATTTATTTTAAACTGGATCATGATATATATCATGATCCACGTCGCTGGAATGATATACAATTTAGCAAAAAAATACATAAAATGATAAACGATAGTTTCAATTCCCATTTTGGTCACAAAAATCTGAATGCTTATTATCAACAGAAAAAGATTACCTTCCAAGATTCAATACACGAATCATACGGTAACACTACAAGATTTGTAAACACGCCACCAGTAGAAGACACAATTAATATGGAAATTAGTGTATCAAGTTTTAGCGGGTGCAGTATCTATCGCATGAACGATATATTAATGGAAGTAATCGAAGATATTAATGTTGATAACCCACATAAGTTACCCGGCGATTTATATACTATCGGCACAGCGTACACCGAAGGAGACAGTAGACTGAATCATTTCCCACAATTAACACTAAAAAAAGGGAGTATTGTTGACGCAAGTTTGTCAGTTCGGAATAATTCAAACCTCTTTGTGAATAGTAACCATAGAATCGATGTAAAAATTAGAAGAAGATTAGGAGTGCCATTAAATGGTCCAATAACTAGTGATAGAGAGGGTGTCAGCGCTGAGCTAGCGGAAGA
>MDSX01028174.1_pt1 | contig 33204 bp, 29 predicted proteins | sample 811141 | NCBI WGS metagenome assembly MDSX01 (sample SAMN05326642, study PRJNA326480) | marine metagenome | isolation source: seawater | place: Atlantic Ocean: South East | collected 2010
GATGAGAATTTTTTTTCCTTCATTACTGGCTAGAAAAAGATACCCTCGTTCAACCCAACCAACATCTAAAGATTCTCCATCCACAGCTAAATGCTCTTTGATATTTTTGACAAATTCAGAACCGAACAAACCAATTTCGATATTTTCATGATTCGAAAATTGTTGACGAACACCACCAAGAGAGCGAGTGGTTGAGGCCTTGCCATAACTTGTATCGCGCTCAATTACTGCCACATCACCTTTAAAATCCAGATTAGATTTTAAAAAGTACGCAATAGCGCTACCTATTATACCGCCGCCAATTATAACCACATCGTGCTTCTGCATTATAATATCCCTTTGAATTTTTTCTTTACCCAAAAAGGTTTATTGTGTCCCTAGATAAACTTAACTTAATCATTTGACTGCTGCTCACATCTAAAAAGTAATCTTAATATATCAGCTATATTAGTGTAGGCTCAGTAAATTAGTAATTTCGCTCGACTTATACTGACGTCATGGACGGGGCAATATGAAGAAGTCTACCACGATAATATCGAGCAAACCTCCGTACGATGACGAATTATTTAACATAACAAAAAAACCTCGCAGTTATTCTGAAATAATCAATATAAATGAAATAAAAAATAAAATAGAGGCTGCCTGGAAAAATACAGATACACCTGAAGAATTCAAAGGGCTGTTGCTTCAGATCTTTCGTGAGACTTTAGTAAATGGGTCTGGGATTATAAAAACGCGTTTTCTCGACAAGAATAACGGCGCAGCGACAGTTCTTGAGCAAGCCTTCCTTATGGATAACATCATTAAATTAGCACACGAAACAATCGTAGAAAAGCTCTACAGGGCCCCTAATCCAACTCAAGGAGAACAGTTATGCATAGTTGCAGTGGGAGGATATGGGCGCGGAGAGTTAGCGCCTTTCTCAGACATTGATCTGCTCTTTTTACTTCCCTACAAAATCACTCCTCATATCGAACAAGTAGTAGAAGCCATACTTTATCTTTTGTGGGATATGCGTCTAAAAGTTGGGCACTCGACAAGATCAATAGAAGAATGTATGCGCCAAGCGAAATTGGATATGACAATAAGGACGGCCATATTAGAATCGCGTTTCATATGCGGCGAAATATCACTACTGAGTGAAATGAATAGAAAATTTCAGAAGCAAATTGTGGCTGGAACGGCGTTAGAATTTGTAGAGGCGAAACTTAAAGAATCAGAAAGTCGCCACCAGAGGCTTGGTGACTCTAGGTATGTTATTGAACCAAATATAAAAGATGGAAAAGGTGGTTTACGAGATCTACACAAGTTATTTTGGATAGGAAAATATGTCTATCAAGTTAATACCGTAGAAGCACTCGTCATAAGAGGCATTTTATCATCGCAAGAAGCTACACTTTTTGCCAAAGCCCAAAAACAAATTTGGACGATTAGATGTCACTTACATTATTTGACAGAACGCGAAGAGGATAGGCTCACGGTCGACCATCAACGTGAAATAGCGACAATGCTAGGCTATACGGACAGGTCTGGGAACATAGCTGTCGAGAGATTTATGAAGCATTATTACCTTACAGCAAAAAACATTGGTGATTTAACTAGAATCTTTTGTGCCGCAATAGAAGAGGAACATCAAAGAAGACCAAGGCTTCGAATTTCTCGACCGTGGCAACGGAGCCGTGATTTAGGCGATTTTAAAATCGAAGGGGACCGACTAAATTCAAAGTTAGACACTATTTTTGAAGACGATCCTGTAAACTTGATTAGAATGTTTTCGATCGCTCAAAAAAACGAACTTGAATTTCATCCTCATATTTTACGCCTAGTTACCCAAAGTTTAAAAAAAATAGATCGCTCCTTGAGAAATAATCCCGAGGCAAACAAGCTGTTTTTAGAAATATTAACCTCAAAAAAAGGCCCAGAGCGGATCTTGCGTCGTATGAACGAGTCCCAAGTATTCGGAAGGTTTATCCCCGACTTTGGGCGTGTCGTAGCACAAATGCAATATGACATGTATCACGTGTATACAGTGGATGAACACACGATAATAATGCTTGGCATTCTATTCAAAATTGAGAGTGGAGAATTAGAAGAAGTAGTCCCAATAGCTTCCGATGTAATACATAAAGTTATATCGAGAAAAGAGTTATACGTCGCTGTTTTACTGCACGATATAGCTAAAGGAAGGGGTGGAGATCATTCAATTCTTGGCGAAAAGGTAGCTCGCCGTTTGTGTCCTCGCCTTGGATTGTCAACGGAAGAAACCGAGACTGTTGCATGGCTAGTACGTTGGCATCTACTTTTGAGCTACGCTGCCTTTAAACGAGACATAAATGATCCTAAAACTATAGAAGATTTCAATGAAATAGTTCAATCCCCGGAGCGCCTGAAATTATTATTAGTTCTGACCGTAGCTGATATTCGTGCTGTGGGCCCAAATGTGTGGAACGGATGGAAAGGGGCCCTTTTACGAGATTTATTCGTCCGAGCGGAAGAAGTATTGCTAGGGCAAAGCGCTCAAAACAGACTCCTAGAAAGAGCAAATAACGTATATGCAAAACTACGGGAATCATTACCAAACTGGGAAGAGGTTGATTTTGAGGAACATATAAAATGTGGATATCCGTCATATTGGCTTATGTATAATGTCGCTACCCTCGCGCGACATGCAAATTTAATTCGAAAAGCAGAAACAACAAATGCCCCCCTAACTATCGAAACTAGATCTGATTATCAAAAAGAAGTTACAGAAATAACCGTCTACACCGCTGATCACTCTGGACTATTCTCTCGTATTGCCGGCGCTATGGCTTCAATTGGGGCTGATATTGTTGATGCAAGAATTACAACTATGAGGAATGGGATGGCACTCGATAGTTTTTGGGTTCATCAGCCAAAGAGAACCGGCTCTGAAAATACTGAAGCTATTAGTCGAATAATCAGAGCAATAGAACAATCCCTAAGTGGCGGGTTGAAGATACAAGAAGCAATAGCGAGACGGCCTGCTAACTTGCCAAAAAGAGCACGAGGCATGACAATTCCTCCAAGGGTATTTATTGATAATAAAGCAAGCAGCACTCACACAGTGTTGGAAATTAATGGCACGGATCAACCTGGTTTATTACACAGACTAACTTGGAAAATTGCTCAACAGAATTTACAAATATCATCCGCAAAAATATCAACTTATGGAGCTAGTATTGTTGACGTTTTTTACGTCAAGGATCTTTTTGGCCTGAAAATTCAAAGCGATCGAAGATTGAATACTATCAAAGTAGCGATGTTAGATGAGCTAAATCAAAATTCCATTATAAATCCACCATAACTGATAATATCGCAAAACATATAAAATCATTCCCTTCACCTCAGCCTTCAAATGATTTAAACGTTTGTTATGTCACTTTTCAATGCTGTTGCCACTGTGGGCAGCTATACTATGATAAGTCGAGTTACTGGGTTTGCTCGCGATGTTCTGATAGCTGCTAGTTTGGGTGCCGGACCCATAGCGGACGCCTTTTTTGTGGCGTTTAAACTACCAAATTTTTTTCGCCGACTAACAGCTGAAGGTTCATTCACGATCGTCTTTGTTCCAATGTTTTCAGGGATTCTAGAGACTGATGGAAAGAAAATAGCTCTAAAGTTTGCAGAAGAAATCATGTCAATAATGTCAGCTGTTCTATTGACAATTACCGTAACTGCAATTTTTTTTATGCCTCAAATAATGGGTCTTATTGCTCCAGGTTTCAAAGATGCACAAACTACATTTAATCTGGCTGTTGAATTTGGTCGCGTCACTTTTATTTATTTACCATTAATATCTTTGGTCGCATTGCTTGGAGGGATTTTAAACAGTATTGGAAAATTTTCAGCAATGGCCTCTGCGCCCATTTTACTAAATTTATTCCTTATTTCCTCACTTACTATTTTTGCCGGTGTATTAGAAACACCAGGTCACGGATTAGCACTTGCTGTTGCCATAGGCGGACTGGCTCAATTTTTATGGCTTCTAGAGTCTTGCCGGCGAGCTAAGGCACTACCCCTGCTCCGCTGGCCTGTTTGGACTCCTAAAGTAAAACGTTTACTTAAGTTGATGTTACCAGCCATGTTCGGAGCTGGTATTGTGCAAATTAACCTGCTAATTGACGTTATATTGGCTTCAACTCTGCCGACCGGATCAATTTCATATTTATACTATGCAGACCGCGTTAACCAACTCCCATTAGGTGTCATCGGCGTAGCAATTGGAACAGCTTTGCTACCTAGACTATCTAAAAATATAAAAGCAGGTCGGTTAGAAGACGCGTTGAGCAATCAAGAAAAGTCATTAGAAATCGGATTAATGTTAACAGTCCCAGCCGCCTTGGGCCTAATGGTTTTATCCGATCCCATCATAACTTTACTATTCCAGCGTGGATTATTCGATATTGAATCGACCCACTTAACCTCATTAGCACTGTTAGCCTACTCAACCGGGTTACCTGCCTTTGTACTTATTAAAATATTACAACCTAATTTTTTTGCTAGGAGTGATACCGTTACGCCTATAAAGATAGCAGCCATCGCCATAGTGACAAATCTGATACTGAACTTAATCCTTATGCAATATTTTGCTCATGTTGGGCTAGCGCTAGCAACCTCAGTTTCTGCATGGCTGAGTGCGATACTCCTATTGATTATATTAAAGAAAAAAGAGTTTTATCGATTACGCAAGTTGATATTAGTTAAAATACTCCAAATCAGTCTAGCTGCATGTGTAATGGCTGCGGGTTTGTTGGCGTTAATCAACGTCACAAAACATTTTTTTGTTGACCCAAATCTCACTGGAGTGACCATCCTTTTATTATTAATCTTCAGTGGAGGTTTAATTTATTTTGTTTCACTATTATTATTTAATGCCGTAAACAAGGAAGATATTATAAAAGTTTTGAAACGTTGGTCCACGCCTGACTAAAATCGAAACAATTGGTTCTCGTATTAAGGACTTTGAGCGATGCGCTAACTTGAAGATAGTTAAAACAACCTTAGGAGCAATGCCTTATGAAACGTATATTCTCGGGAATCCAACCCTCGGGAAACCTGCAGCTGGGTAATTATCTTGGAGCAATTCGAAATTGGGCCCGGATGCAGAAAGAATATGACTGCATTTTTTGTGTTGTAGATCTTCATGCGATAACTCTTCCTCAAGATCCAGAAATAATGCGGCAAGCGACAAGAGAAGTTGCTGCAGGCGTGATAGCGGGCGGAGTCGACCCAACGAATTGTATTATTTTCAATCAGAGCCAGGTTCCTGAGCATGCAGAGCTAGCATGGCTTTTTAATTGTGTAGCGCGATTGGGATGGCTTAATAGAATGACACAATTCAAGGAAAAAGCTGGGAAAGATAGGGAGGGTGCGCTCGTTGGGCTTTACACTTACCCTGTTCTACAAGCTGCTGACATCCTAGCTTATAAAGCCACGGATGTTCCAGTTGGCGAAGACCAGAAACAGCACATAGAGTTATCACGTGATATTGCACAAGCTTTTAACTCAATGTTTGACGTTGATTTTTTCCCACTCCCCGAACCTAGAATCCAGACAAAGGCTGCAAGAATAATGAGCCTACGTGACGGAACAAAAAAGATGAGTAAATCTGATCCTTCCGATAACTCTAGAATAAATATGGTTGATGGAGCAGACTCAATTGCACAAAAAATACGTCGTGCAAAAACAGATCCAAACCCTTTACCGGAAACCGTGGACGAACTTTCAGATAGACCTGAAGCATTGAATTTAATCACAATATATTCCGCACTATCTGACAGAACATTGCAGTCAGTGACAACCGAGTTTGCTGGGAAAGGTTTTGGAGAGTTTAAAAGTTCTCTTTCAGAGCTAGCAGTCTCTGTTTTAGGTCCGATTGGTGATGAAATGCAACATCTTATGGCTGAACCAGATGAAGTCGACAAAATTCTTCATACCGGTGCTGAAAAAGCACGAGCAATTGCAAGCCCTATTGTATCAGAAGCAAAAGAAATAGTTGGTTTCTTAGCACCAAAAATTCAAATATGAAATTTTTATTGGCCTTGCTAGCTATTTTCTGGTTCTATGCTTAGCTAGTTGTAGTGCATCCCGAAACAATTTTTTCTCTGCAAAGTAGCATTAATTAAAAAAGCTAATAGAGAAAAACCTTTTAAAGATTGATCCTACAACGGTAGGCCCTGCGTATATAGGGAACGTTGTTGAGTATAGAGAATGAGGACAAAATGTTCATACAAACCGAAGAAACCCCTAACCCGTTGACGCTCAAATTTCTTCCTGGACGGGAAGTATTAAGAAATGGAAGTGTTGATTACAGATCAGAAGCAGAGGCGTTAAATTCACCTTTAGCTTCAGCACTTTTTAATGTTGATGGGGTAGTTGGAGTTTTCTTCTCTGATGACTTCATAACAATTTCTAAACGAGACGATAAAGATTGGCAATTAATGAAGCCAGGGATTCTCGGCGTCATCATGGAACACTTCACAGCAAATAAACCTATTATAAACTCGAATGAGACGGATAATCTTAACGCGGCTCCGCAGGAGGAGGATGACGAAGTTGTCTCTCAGATCAAAGAATTGCTGTACACGCGTGTCAGACCAGCAGTTGCGCAAGATGGGGGCGATATTGTATTTGAAGGGTATAACGACGGGGTGGTAACTGTTCAAATGAGAGGCGCCTGTGCAGGTTGTCCCAGCTCTACTGCCACCTTAAAGATGGGTATCGAAAATATGCTGAGACACTATATTCCCGAAGTGAAAGAGGTTATCGCAGCAGGAATGTAAGAAAATTATTTTCGGAGAATCAGCGAATAAAAAATTATCAAGTATTTTAATAGTAGCTATTTTTTTGCTAATAACTGGAATTGCCAACTTTTTTATCCCCCGTAATTGGATAGAAAATGTAACCTTAGGGGGCTCAGAGGCAATCCCAGTCGTTATTCCAATGTTTTTCGAAAATAGTGGTGAACTGAATAAGTTAAATCTTTCAAAGGCATCAGAATCAAAGAAGATAGAAAGGCTCTTCGAGCTAACACTTCAAAAATACCCAGACCCCAAAAATAGACAAAAAAAATTGGCGCCAATATTCCTGTGGAGGCTACCGAATAATTTGTCAGAAATTGATGATCTAAATAACAGAAAAAAAATATTCATTCAAATAATGACCCCCCTCATACTAGAGCAAAATTTCACTATTCTTAAAGACCGTGCTCGCCTTGAATTGCTAGAAAAAAAACTTACTTCCGATCTGAACAATACTGAAAAAAACTGGCTTATAGGAATTGCCAAGTATTATAAAATTGTTGATAAAAAGAAAATTAATCCCGCAGTGACAACCCTCCTAATAAGAGAATTAAGAACTAAGCTCGATGTAATTCCCGTGGCACTAGCCATCGCACAGTCCGCACTTGAAACAGGCTGGGGAACATCTCGATTCGCTATTTTTGGCAATGCCCTTTTTGGTCAAAGAACATGGGACAACAAACAAGGAATGCGTCCACTACGGAGGGACCCGGATAAGCAACACTCAGTTCGCACTTTCGGCAAACTGTCTGAGTCGGTTGCAGACTATAGCCATAATCTAAACTCCAGCCCTTATTACAAAGATTTTCGATCTGAAAGAGCCAAACTTAGAACAAATAACGTCCCCAATACAAGCTGGGGCTTTCTATTAGCACAACATTTAGCACATTACTCGGAAGACGAAGGTCATTATATAAAAACCATTCAAGATATTATGCTCGACAATCAACTTAGTCATTTAGAAAACCTCACACTATCTTCAAACCCAGAATAACGCCTTGCAAATTATTGTGGGACTAAAAATTGAATCCCAAACCATCGCCATCGTTTACCAGGGCCAGGAAGTGTGCAATTAACGCGCGACCGGCCTTTTGGAAGCATAGAAGTAAATCGTGCCTCAACTCTACGTCCTAGACGTTCAAGACGTAATTCACCTTCATTTGAAGAAAAACAAGCGAGCCTATCTATCGAGCCTATAGCTTTAGATATGGTAAAGCCAAAAGCAGGAGGATTATCATTAACTAATGGATCCATTGGCAGTATATCACCGACGGGCAAAGGCAGTGCATTAGTAATTAAGCGGAATCTATCTATCCCTCCGTATCGCTCATTCAACGCAAACCGTGGAAGTGCAAATTTATCAGAATTTGGATCCAACGCGCCAGAACTTTGAGTAAAACCTGCTTTGAAACCTCTATTCATTATTAATTTTTTCACCGGCAAACTGTATTCTCCATAGGGGTATGCAAATAACTCAGGTTTGAAACTTAACTCGGAAACAATGCGAGCGTTGGCTTTATCTATTTCTAACTTCGCATCCTCTAAAGATATTAAAGGCAAATGTTTATGTGATTTAGTCTGACTTCCGATTGTGACACCACTCGATTTCAATTCCCTTATTTCATCCCAGTTCATGTAACCCCTTGCATTTCGGTCTATAACATCGGTGGATAGGAATAACGTGAAAGGTAATTTTGCTGCCTTGAGTAGTGGCCAGGCTTTCTCAAAAACCGATCGATAAGCGTCATCTATACTTATTCCAATAGTGTATTCAGGCATCTTCTCTTTATTACTAATTTTCTGAATAATCTCAGTAATAGGTAGTACATTATACTTTTCTTTTTGTAATTCTAATATGTGAGATTTAAATTGTTCAATTCTAATATTGGTCGATGGAAATTGTGGCTCGCCAAATCTATGATAAGCTACGATTACCGCCGAAGGCCTTTCTGCAATTGAGCCTGCTTTAGTTTCTGAATCTAGTTCGAACATTACGCAAAGAACTAAAAAAATAATAAGAAGAAAAACATTAAATTTGCTTTTCATTTTTCACCAATCTCCAGTATTGAAACATAAGTTCTTAATTTACACTCAGGTATTAATAAAAGAAAATATCAAGAATGCAGACTCTTTTTTTAGAAATCATGATCCTAGCATAAAATAGTTTTGGGGATTACAATGCTAATTATAGCACTCGATACTTCGGGGGCATTATGCTCAGTTACCATAATAGCAAATGGTCTAATTCTATCTGAAAAGAAGACCGGAATGAACCGAGGACACGCTAATAAGATTATGCCAATGGTCCAAAGTGCGCTAACAGAAGCTGATATTCCACTTTGTGATTTTGAGTATGTAGTAACCTCTACTGGTCCAGGATCCTTTACCGGGTTAAGAATTGGTATGGCCGCAGCAAAAGGTCTAGCTATATCAAATGATATACCATTAATCGGCATTTCATGCTTTGATGCAGTTGCCGAAAGAACTAACCCAAAAGCGTCATTTTTATCTTACGGCATTTTAGTAATAGCCCTGAATAGTAAAAGGGAACAGTTATATGTCGAGTGCAGAGCCATGGACCATACAAAACTTATTCCAGGTACAGTCATCGGTTCAGAAATTTTCTATAACAAAATAAAAACAATTATAGATAAAGATACAAAAATACGCCTAGTTGGAGACGGAGCAAATCAGCTATTTGATCAACTACCTGACGATTTGCAAAATAATTTTTTACCCGTTGAAGAAAAAGATATAGGACCAGTAGCCGCAAGTGATCTAGCCTATTATGCCGTTAAAATCATCGATATGGCTGGAAAAGTTTCTCAGAAATACACTCCCGGCTTAGCATTAAATTATTTCCGTTCGCCCGATATTGGCTTAGCTAAAAAGTGATAAAAAAAGTTCCAGTTTCGAGAAAAAATCGATCCTATTCATGGGAATGGTCAAAGCTAAACCAAAGACTGGTTAAAAATGCGACCTATGGACCAGTAACCAGCAATTTTTCAATGAAACCCAAAATTATTTCTAAGTTGATTGAGCAATATCTAGTAAAACAGGCTTTCAAATTACAAATACACCGTCATGGTATGCGATGGAGCCTGGAAGGTTTTAGAGGGATTTTAAATTCTGATTATTTTTGGGCTTGCTTTGTAACGTCAGCAGTTAATAACTTCTCCTATCGCTTACGAGGCTTCATAATTCTAAACATCATTGGAAAAGAATCTGAAATACTATCTATCAGTGTTAATAGTAAAGAAAGGAAAAAGGGAACGGGAAATTATTTGATTAAACGAGCTATTAATTTTTCTATTTCTCAAAATGTAAAAAGTGTTTTTCTAGAGGTTTCAAAGACAAACCGTCCTGCTATAAGGTTTTATTGCAGACACCGTTTTGTAAATGTGGGATTACGAAAAAACTATTACAGATTTTCGAGTACGAATAAGAAAGATGCAGTGATTATGTGCCTTCACTTACAGCAAAAACGTGCAGAAATCTGACGAGTACATGGCACAAAAAGAGACGAACATCTCATTGGTATATTAAAAAATCAAAAATTTATTTTGTAAATCTGGTTGGGAGACCTCAATGACTACACCAGAATTTTTTGATAACTCTTTACTTTTACCACAGAAACAATCCTATAAAATAAAAAATACCATTAACCCAATAATATTAGGAGACCTGGAGCTCAGGTTAGCGAGGAGTTCATGCGATATCGAAGCAGCCCAGAAGCTGCGATACCAAGTTTTTTATGAAGAATTGGGAGCTATTTCAACAACTGCAACCAGAAAGTGGCAATTAGATTGCGACGAATTCGATGAGAAAGCTGACCACTTGTTAGTGATTGACCGTAAGTTGGAAAATAAGTTAGCTGGGAAAAAACGAAATTCCGTTATTGGCACTTATCGTTTGATTCAGCGCTCCCATTTGAAACATAAGCAGACTTTCTACACCTCCCATGAGTTTGACATAACAAAAATTTTATCTTTTCCCGGAAAAATACTAGAATTAGGGCGCTCCTGCGTTGATATTCACCACAGAAATAATACAACGTTAAGGTTGTTATGGTTAGGTATAGCGAGGTATATTTTTAATTTTAATATTGATTTAATGTTTGGTTGTGCCAGTTTTCCAGGTAGTAACCCAAGGGCCCATAGAACTGCCTTAACTTATCTTCAAAACTGGTACCAGGCACCTCAAGATCTATGTCCGCGAGCATTACCAGGAAAGTACGTCGACATGCTAAAAAATAATGGCACTTTAGGAGCCAACGATTGGCAGAAAAACAATTTACCCCCATTGATCAAAGGATATCTAAGGGTGGGAGGCTGGGTTGGTGATGGGGCTGTAGTAGACAACCAGTTCAATACTACCGATGTTTGTATCATAATGAAAACTAGTTCCATACCCAATAGATACCATAAGCATTATCAACGATCATTCCGCAGGTCATTGCCAATACAATGACCCAAACTTTGACTTCAAACCGAACCAAATTGCATGATAGTAGTGATGCCAATTTATTAAATCACTCAAATTGTTTGGAAAGTCACACAACAACAGGGTCAAACTGGTTATCGGGTTTCCGATTGATTGCATATGGCTTGATCACAATAATTCTTTTCCCATCACAAATAATAGGATTACTAATATATCCCCCATTAGGTAAACTCATGCCACTTCTGCACCATAAATTCAGCGCTAGTGTTATTGGCTTAAGAATTAAGACTACTGGACATATTTCAAAAAATAATGGCGTTTTATTTGTCAGTAATCATCTTTCTTACTTCGATATAATAATACTAGGATCATTGATCCCGGGAAAGTTCATAGCTAAGTCAGAGGTAGCTAAGTGGCCTATCTTGGGGCTATTAGCAAAAGTCACAGACACTATTTTCATAAAACGCCAAAAAAATGCATCTCGCCTGCAAAAAAAATTGATAAAACAAGAGCTCGAAAAATTTGAAAATTTAATTCTATTTCCAGAGGGAACCAGCACTGATGGAAGAAGAGTATTGCCTTTTAAAAGTTCACTCTTTGAAGCTCCAAAGCTCGCAAATTCAACTGTCCAACCGCTCACTATACGTTATACTCACTTAAACGGTATTCCTATTAGGTACCGGGATCGCCCTTTTTTCTGCTGGTATGGTGATATGAAATTTGTTCCGCATCTAATAACAGCATTATCTCTTGGCGTGCTCAATGTAGAAGTTAAATTTCATGCCCCAATCAGAGCCAATCAATTTAGTAGTCGAAAAAAACTTGCCGTATATTGTCACAAAAAAGTTGCAAACAATATGTAACGGGTTATAGGGAGGTTCACTTGACTTGATTTAACGCAGTGATACTCTGTATAATTTTCAACTAAATTTAGAAAGATGAACTGTTTTGCCTTTTAATGACCTGTTGCGATGTAAACGATGACAAGCCCAAATTCGCAAGTCAATTCACCTACAAATAAGTTTGTTTTTATCAAAACTTATGGTTGCCAAATGAATGTCTATGACTCAGATAAAATGGCAAATCTTTTGGTGCCACTAGGCTTTAAGTTAGTGACTAAACCCGATAACGCTGATTTGATAATACTGAATACATGTCACATTCGCGAGAAAGCGACTGAGAAGGTTTTCTCGGAACTTGGTAGGCTGCGCAAATTAAAAATCAATGCTCGGGATCGTGGAAAAAAAGTACTACTTGCTGTTGCTGGTTGTGTTGCGCAAGCAGAAGGTGACAACATTGTATCAAGAGCGCCTTTTGTTGATATGGTTTTTGGCCCACAAACCTATCACCGACTTCCTAAAATGGTGATTGAAGCAGCTCATTTTGTCCCAAATGATAAAGGTAATGGCGCTGGTATAATCGATACAGAGTTTCCACTTGAGACTAAGTTCGATCATCTCCCAAAAGACACACTATCATCAACAAGCGCTTTTTTGAGTATACAAGAAGGTTGTGATAAATTTTGTTCCTTCTGCGTTGTACCGTATACGCGCGGTTCTGAAGAATCTAGGCCAGCAACACAGATAAGAGAAGAAGCTTTAAACCTGGTTCGAGGAGGTGCAAAAGAGCTAATATTATTAGGACAAAATGTAAATGCATATCACGGCGTTTCAAAAACCGGCAAGGAATGGTCACTAGCAAGGCTTATTAGGGAATTGGCTGAAATAGATAAATTAGCCAGAATTCGGTATACAACATCTCATCCAAAAGATATGGATGATGATTTAATCATGGCCCATGGTGACGTTCCACAACTAATGCCGTACCTCCACTTACCAGTCCAAACTGGGTCTGACCAGATGTTGAAGAGTATGAATAGAAAACACAATGTAACTTTTTATCGAAAAATTATAGAAAAACTTAAGATAGCTCGTTCAGATATAGCATTGTCATCTGATTTTATTGTTGGTCATCCTGGAGAAACTCATAATGATTTCGCCGATACAATCCGCCTTATAAACGATATCGGGTTTGCCCAAGCATACTCATTTAAATATAGCCTCCGACCGGGAACACCAGCTTCATCCCAAGAACAAATAAGTGATGCTATCAAATCCGACCGCCTCCAAACACTTCAGCAATTACTCAACGAACAACAATTCACATTCAACACCAGGTCTGTAAACACCTATCAAAAGGTTTTGGTAGAACGAACACGGGAACGAGACGGTCAACTGACAGGAAGAGGCCCATTCATGCAAAGCGTTAATTTTAATGGGCCACCCAGACTGTTAGGTGAGATTGTAGATGTCCACATCGAGAGTGGTTTTGAAAAAAGCTTATCTGGCAAAGCATTTACAGAACAACAATCAGATAGAGATATAGAAATAATTGATCATAAAATCCAAGAGAGGAAAACCGCTTGAACGGGAATTCAATTGGTATCGATCGACTAACGCTCGATTTTGAGAATTATAAACTCCTGCCATCATTATTTGGTCAACACGACTCAAATCTCGCAAGAATCGAACAAAAGCTCCATGTAACCCTAGCTTGTTTTGGCAACACTATCGAGATTAAGGGCAGTAAGATAGACATAGAAAATGCAGCATTAATACTAGAAGCTCTTTATGAAAAACTAGAATCAGCCGATAATGATGGTACCTTAGAACCAAGTGTAATTGATGCTGCAATCAAATGGGTAAAAAAAACAGCGAATACATCTGGAAAACCAGACCTAACTGAATTTAAAGATAATTCATCAACTTTAACCACATGGAAACGAAAAATAGCACCACGATCGCCCAATCAACATGTTTACGTGAAATCACTTTTGCGAGCTGAGCTCGCCGTAGGTGTTGGGCCAGCGGGAACCGGAAAGACCTATTTGGCTGTCGCTGTAGCAGTATCTATGCTGAAAAATCGTGAAATAGATCGTTTAATTTTATCCCGACCAGCTGTAGAGGCAGGGGAGCGATTAGGTTTTCTCCCTGGCGACTTAAAAGATAAGGTAGACCCCTATCTACGTCCCCTTTATGATGCTCTGCACGATATGATGGGAGGAGAACAAGTTGAAAGAATGATAGAAACCGGTGAAATAGAGATTGCCCCTCTTGCCTTCATGAGAGGCCGAACACTGGCAAATTCATTTGTAATTTTAGATGAAGCCCATAATACTACACACGCTCAAATGAAAATGTTTTTAACACGAATGGGCGAAAATTCTCGTATCTGTATCACTGGGGATTTGTCGCAGATTGACCTTCCTTTTGGAACAAAATCAGGGCTTAAAGATGCTCTAGAGATTCTAACGACAATCCCTCAAGTGAAAATTATAGAGTTCTTTTCTTCCGATGTAGTTCGGCATCCAATGGTAACCCGAATTGTAAACGCCTATGATCAGCGAGAAGGCAAGCATTTATATGAAATTCCTGCTCAATGAGACTTATTTTAAGATTCATTCTCACGGAAACCTCTGTATCTGGATAATGAAATGCACAAAACAACTATTGAGGTTAAAGTAGATTATAATAAGTGGTATGGTGCTAGTAGCGAAATTGTCGAAGTTTGTAAGGAAACCATTTTAACAGTTTTAAACAGCGAATTAACGCCAATAATCTCGCCTAGTGATCAAATCAGTATCCTATTAACAACGGATGAGCAAATGGGCCGTCTAAATAAATGCTACCGAGGGAAAAACAAACCTACAAATGTTTTATCTTTTGCCAGCGGCTTAAAAAAGGTTAAAGATATTCCAGTTTTCCTTGGAGATATTGCACTAGGCTATTCCATTGCACTTGAAGAAAGTATTAAAGCGGATATCCCTTTTATAGATCACATCCAACATCTATTAATTCATGGATGCCTCCATATTCTCGGATTTGATCACGAAAACGACATAGAAGCAAAAAAGATGGAAAACATTGAGATTACTATTCTAAAAAATCTAGGCATAAATAATCCTTACCGCACGCTACTACCAACTTAAAATCATCTAACAGAAGAGCTATCAAATTTGTCTACTAATAATCTCAACAAGATAAATAACCTTCTAATGGAACAAAAATTTTGACGTTTTTGGAAAAAATAAATCCGTTTAAAATAACAAAACAGGCTTTTAAACAGCTTAACCTAACGCCAGGTGATAATGTAGTTCGGGAAACTTTAGAAGAGTTAATGGAGGAAGGAGACCACCAAGTCGATAGTGATAGCCATGAAAGAACCCTTCTCAGAAATGTATTAGATCTCCGAGATATAACCGCGTGGGATGTAATGGTTCCGCGCGCAGACATAACGGCTATAGATATAAAAACTCCTATCCCCGAACTTGTTTCAGAAATGGTCAAGATGGCTCATTCTCGATTGCCTGTTTACCGCAACACCTTGGATGATGTTGTTGGTATGGTTCATATAAAGGATGTTTTAGCTCAACTAAACTCGGCAAAAAAAATGGTTTTGTCCGACCTAGTTAGAAAGGTTTTATTTGTTTCTCCATCAATTCGAGCCCTCGACCTGTTACAAGAAATGAGAATGACAAGATTACATTTAGCACTAGTTGTTGATGAGTTTGGTGGGATTGATGGTTTAATCACAATCGAAGACCTAGTTGAGGAAATTGTAGGGGAGATAATTGATGAACATGACGTAGAAGAGGGCCCAAAAATCATTAATCAATCTGATGGAACTGCTGTCGCAAATGCAAGAGCCACAGTTGAAGAATTAGAAGAACTTTTCGGTCCAGTTTTAAACGCAGAAGAAAAAGAAGAAGCCGAAACATTAGCTGGTCTTATTTATAGTATTACTGGCAGAATTGCTAAACGTGGTGAGATTATTCGTCACGGAACAGGCCTAGAATTTGAGGTTTTAGAAGCCGACCCTAGACGCTTAAAAACAGTGAGAGTTCGTCTTCCAACGAAAACCCCAACGCCCAAAACACCTTAGCTATGAAGTAATGTGGAATAAATATTTCTTAAGCGCAGAGTATCTATTCACTGGTTGGCGCAGACCCGTCTCGATTATACTTCTGGGGATGATATCTGCGACGGCGTTACCTCCTTGGTATTTTATGCCTGGAATTTTTGCATTCTCTGTATTAGCGACCTTACTGTTCAAGTGTGCTAACTCAGTGGAAACCGCCTGTGTTGCTTGGTTATTCAGTTTTGGGTACCATCTCCTTGGGATGCACTGGTTGTCCAATGCCTTTTTAATAGACAGCGATAAATTTGCTTTTTTAATTCCTATTTCATTTCTTGGACTGCCAGCGGTGCTTGCTTTGTTTCCTGCCTGCCTACTGAGTTTATTTCCCTTAATATCTAGTTCTATTCCTAAAAATACGATCGCTATAGCAAGTTTGTGGTCGCTCTCCGACTATATCAGAGGGCATTTATTCACTGGTTTTCCTTGGAATTTGACGTCGTACGCCATGTCAGTTTCAGAAAGTTTGAGTCAAGCAGCATCAGTCCTTGGAGCTTATGGGCTGAATTTCCTCGTAATTTTTGTTGGAATAGGCCCATCAGTATTATTAGTAAAAAGGTGTTTTTGGACAAAACACTCACTCAATATTCTTATTCTCTGTTTTCTAATACCACCTGTTTTATGGGTTGCTGGAATGGTCCGGCTACTGGAAGCAAGTGTAACCACCGACCCCAATGTTTTGATAAGAATAGTTCAGGCTAATATCGCACAAAAAGATAAGTGGAGACCAGAACAGAAGTTTAAAAATATTTCAAAGTACTTAAAATTAAGTAATTTACCGACAAAGATAAACTATAATACTCGCTCTAAACAAAATATTGATTTCATTATATGGCCAGAAACAGCCGTTCCCGCTTTTTTGGCTACCGACAAAAAATTGCGAACATCTATAATGCACGCCCTACCTACTTCGTCTCGGTTAATCACTGGAGCCCCTGCAATTGCTGCACAACCAAAAACCCAATTGCATAATAGTCTGTTTGTCATATCTTCAGACGCAAAAATCGACGCCCAATATAATAAGGTTCGTCTTGTACCATTCGGTGAATACGTGCCATTAAAAGACTGGCTCCCTATTTCGAAAATAGTGCAAGGCTTAGCTGATTTTCGAGCTGGAAGTGGCCTTAAAGTATTAAACGTCCCATTACTTGGGTTTATATCGCCAGTAATTTGCTATGAAATTATTTTTCCTGGTGACGTCATAAAGGAACAGGAGAGAAACCAATCAAATCTTATTATCAACCTCACCAATGATGCCTGGTTTGGAAACGGTGCAGGCCCCCGACAGCATCTCGCGATTGCCAAAATGAGGGCTATTGAAGAAGGGGTTCCTTTGATTAGGTCAGCTAACACGGGGATATCGGGGTTTTATGATGCCTACGGCAGAACGATGGGAGAAATTAGCCTTAATAAAGAAGGAATTCTCGACCGATATCTAACTAACCCAACACCATATCGGACCATTTATAGCAGGTTTGGCAACAGTATTTATTTATTGTTACTACTTGTTTGTTTAATTTTTATTTTCCCAAAAAGATCCAATAACTTTTAAGGATTTAGCAGATTATAAAAAGTTTCTATTGACCTTTAAGGTAATGAGATAATACCTGTATTAGAAAAACTTCTATCGGTAAGGAGCAGTTATGGCTCAAGATAATTTTGTTTTTACAAGTGAATCGGTTTCCGAGGGGCACCCTGATAAAGTGTGTGATCTAATATCAGACACTGTGGTAGATTTATATCTTGGGGCAGACCCGAATAGCCGAGTTGCATGTGAAACCCTTTCAACGACTAATCGAGTAGTACTAGCGGGCGAAGTTAGGGGTCCAGCGCATATCAGTCATGACGTCATAACCGAAAAAGTGCGGAGTGCTATTCGAGAAATTGGTTATGAACAAGATGGATTTCACTGGAAGAATGCCGAAATAACGATACTTCTGCATGAACAATCGAGCGATATTGCCATGGGTGTAGATTCAAGAGGTAACAAAGATGAAGGGGCTGGTGATCAAGGTATAATGTTTGGATATGCCTGTCGAGAAACTGAAACACTCATGCCTGCTCCGATACAGTATTCACACTCAATCTTGAAAAATATGGCTAATGCCAGACGATCTGGCCAAATTGTTGGCTTAGGGCCAGATTCTAAAAGCCAGGTGAGCCTCCGATATGAGAATGGAAAGCCAATAGGAGCGGCCTCTATTGTAATCTCAACGCAACATGATGAGGGATTAGAGCAAAAAGAAGTCCGAGAAATAGTCCGACCATTTGTGGAGAACGTACTACCAGACGGTTGGATGTGTCCCGAAACTGAATTTTATGTTAATCCAACTGGCCGATTTGTGATTGGCGGCCCTGATGGTGATGCAGGGTTAACTGGACGAAAAATTATTGTTGACACTTATGGCGGTGCAGCTCCTCATGGTGGAGGGGCATTTTCCGGTAAAGATCCAACAAAGGTTGATAGATCTGCAGCATACGCAGCGAGATGGGTCGCAAAAAATATAGTTGCAGCCGATCTTGCAGAGAAATGCACCATTCAACTCTCATACGCAATTGGTGTTGCAAAACCATTGTCTGTCTATGTCAACACCTATGGAACAGGAAATGTTTCAGAACAAAAGATCTCAGAATATTTAGAGAACAACTTAGATTTATCTCCAAGAGGCATAAGAGAACAATTGGGACTCAACAGACCTATTTACGCGCGTACCTCTGCATATGGCCATTTTGGTAGAGAACCAGAGAACGATGGTGGGTTTTCCTGGGAAAAACTCGATTTGTTAGATCAATTAAAAAATGTTAGATGATATAAATGAAATCGAATTGAATAATGGTTCCAAAGAACAACACCCTATTCACTTCAGAGGTAGACGGCATGGGAGACGTTTACGGCCGAATTTAGCCAACTTGATCAATGAAGATTTGCCTAAGGTCCGTATTAATCGGCAAACACCCATTGAAAATCCTTTGGAGTTATTTCCGCGCGGTATCAATGACATTTGGATGGAAATTGGTTTCGGGGCCGGCGAACATATCGCTCAGCAAGCAGAAATCAACCCATCGGTAGGCTTCATAGGCTGTGAGCCATTTATAAATGGAGTAGCCAGCCTACTGAGATATGTAACTAATAAAAAATTACCTAATGTTAGAATACTACCCGATGATGTAAGACCTTTTTTATCCCTTTTACCAGATCATAGCATTAGCCGATTATTTATATTATTCCCAGATCCTTGGAGAAAAAAACGGCATCATTCAAGAAGAATTATTCAAAGAACCACGTTAAATGAATTTAATCGACTGTTAAAGGTGGGCGGTGAACTTCGTATTGCCACAGACCATCCCGAGTATCTTCGATGGATCCTTATCCATCTCAAAAATAATAAAGGTTTCAGATGGCTGGCTCGCCGCCCAACCGACTGGCGTTTAAGACCAGAGGATTGGCCGGAGACACGCTATGAAAAAAAAGCTTTGCTTGCTGGGCGCTCTCCCATTTTTCTTCAGTATAAAAAAATCTGACGCCATTGAATTAAAATAAGAAATATTTATATAGAAACTCCTTGTAAAATACTCTATTAACAGTGTATTATTTTTTTTTAACTAGTGCTATTTCTTAAGATGGGCCTTCGGCCCTTTTTTTATTGGTTACAAGTAGTTTTTGGTTTCCTAAAATGAAAAGCTTTTTAGACGAAAGAATAACAGAAGTTTTAGAACCTATCCTAGAAGAAAAAGGTTTTGAATTAATCGAAATAAATCTCTCGGGTTCAGGAAATAGTATTTTGCAACTGGTAGTTGAACGATTAGACCAAAAAAATGTTACTATTGACGACTGTGTTTCTATTAGCAGATCTGCAGGGGTAACACTCGACGTGGAGGACTTCATAAAGAATGCCTATCGTCTAGAAGTAACTTCACCGGGTATTGACAGAAAGCTAACTAAACTTGAGCACTTTGATCGATATAAGGGTTTTGAGGCAAAAATAGAATCAAGAACCCCATTAAATGGGCATACAAATATTAAGTGCCAGCTATGCGGGGTCCTCAACAGTGATAGCATACGATTAAGGTTAATGAATGAAGGCAAACTAGAGACAGACGAGGTTAACATTCTTTTTTCTAATGTTAAAAAAGCAAAATTAATACTGACAGATGAATTAATCCAAGCTAGTCAAAGCAATCAGATTTAAACAATTTAAGCGAGTGTAAACGTGTCTACTGAAACAACATCATTCCCAAAATTAGAACTCATTCAAGTAGCAGACGTAGTAGCTAGAGAAAAGGGTATAGAACGTGATGAAGTAATAGAGGCAATGGAGCAAGCTATTCAAAAAGCGGGTCGTTCAAAATATGGGAATGAACATGACATTCGAGCAACGATAAATCGAAATTCTGGCGAAATTCAACTAGTTCGGAGAACTGAAGTTGTTGAAGAGGTGGAGGACGAAGTGACACAAATCGCCCTTGATCAAGCACAAAAACAGGATAAAACGCTTGCTCTTGGTGATTTCATAATCGACCCTCTCCCTCCAATAGATTTTGGAAGAATAGCAGCTCAAACTGCCAAGCAAGTTATTGTTCAGAAAGTTCGTGAAGCAGAAAGAACGCGTCAATTCCATGAATTTAAGGATCGGGTAGGAGAAATCATCAACGGCATTGTGAAGCGTGTTGAGTTTGGAAATGTTACATTGGATCTTGGGAGAGCGGAAGCAATTTTAAGAAGAGATGAGCTTTTACCAAGAGAGTCTTTTAGGAACGGAGATCGTGTGCGGGCCTATATTTATGAAGTCCGAGAAGAATTGAGAGGGCCACAAATTTTCGTCTCCAGAACACACCCCGAATTCATGAAGGGGATGTTTAAACAAGAAGTGCCCGAAATTTATGATGGTATAATTGAAATAAAAGCAGTAGCGCGAGATCCTGGAAGTCGAGCCAAAATTGGAGTGATCTCATATGATGGAAGTATTGACCCAGTAGGGGCCTGTGTTGGAATGCGTGGTAGCCGCGTTCAAGCAGTCGTTGGTGAATTACAGGGTGAGAAAATAGATATTATTCCCTGGTCAGATGACACAGCAACATTCGTCGTAAATGCCCTAGCTCCAGCAGAAGTAAGCAAAGTAGTGCTTGATGAGGACCAAAAAAGGATAGAAGTGGTTGTTCCTGATGAACAACTTAGTTTAGCCATTGGACGAAGAGGACAAAATGTTAGACTTGCATCAATCCTCAGTGGTTGGGACATTGACATTCTTACGGAAGCAGAGGAGTCAGAGCGAAGACAAGAAGAATTCAAAACTCGGTCAACTCTATTTATTGAGGCGTTAGATATAGACGATGTGATAGCTCATTTATTAGTTGCTGAAGGATTTTCATCGGTCACCGAAATTGCTCACTCGGCACTCTCTGACCTAGCTCAGATCGAGGGATTTGATGAAGCTATAGCCGAAGAACTTCAAACTAGAGCATTAGCCTTCAATGAAGCAGAACAAGAGGGTCTATATAAACAGAGGATTGAATTAGGGGTAACTGACGAGCTGGCAAAAATGAGCGGTATCACTCCAAGCATGCTAGTTATTTTGGGTAATAATCAAATCAAGACCATCGACGATTTAGGCGACCTTGCTAGCGACGAGTTACTAGAGATGTTGCCAGACGCCGGTTTGTCTATAGAGGATGCAAATAATATTATAATGACCGCCAGGGCACATTGGTTTGAAGACGACGAGGGTTCAAATACTGACGTAGGACAAGGTAATTCTAACGAGGAGTAAAACTTGAGACGCCTAGATGATAAATTGCACCTAGACCGGCAGTTCCAACGAAGCGTAGGTAATCGAAAATGTATTGTAACTGGAGAGAACAAAGAGCCAAAGGAACTTATACGGTTTGTCTTAGATCCACTAGGGCAGGTAGTGCCAGATTTAGCTCAAAAACTTCCTGGAAAAGGAATGTGGGTCAAAGCATGCTACAAAACAATCTCAACCTCTGTGGAGAGAAAAATATTTGAGAAATGTTCACGAAAAAAGGTCTTAATTCCAACAACTTTTCTAAAACAAGTCGAGGGGACATTGGTAGAACGGGCAATATCTGGGCTAGGTCTAGCCAGACGGGCAGGTCGGGTATTTGGTGGTTATGCCAAGATTGACATAGCTCTTCGTCAGAGAAAGGTTTTGATAAGAATAGAAGCAAAGGATGGTGCCCTCGATGGGAGACAGAAACTTGATCATATTAATCCAAATATAATTGTTTTAGATTCTGCCTATGGCTCAGAGTTAGCCAGAGTATTTGATGACCGTAACATTGTTCATTTAGCAGTTTCGGTCAATAATGATCCTGGCAGTGATGGTTTAGTGTCTCGATTGAAAAAAGATTTTAACCGTTTAGAAAGCTTTAGAAGTACTAACCAACATGCTAGGTTGGAAAAGTTCGACTTACAAGTGTATTGAGACTATCATATTGAAATTTTTATTTGGGATATGTGTTTAGCGAATGACGACGGAAGATAAAGATCGAAAAAAATTAAGCCTCTCTAGTGGAGGGACTCTATCGCTTGGTAAAACTATAGAGACAAGCCAAGTGAAACAGAGTTTCTCGCACGGTAGATCTAAGACTGTACAAGTGGAACGTCGGCGGAAACGCGTCGCCATTGTCAGTAATGATATAAAAGATGTCGAAGCTGTAGATGAGACTGCACCGCAAAACCTCACCTCTGAAGAACGTGCAGCACGAACTCGAGCGCTGCAAGTTGGCTTGAAACAGACAGATGGAACCTCAGAGGAGGTTTCATCCCCGCACGCTAAGCTAATTTTATCAGAACCGGGTCCATCCGGTGATGGAGAGAGAACAGCCATTACCGTCTTCCCTGAACCAACAGAAAAAGCAGGAAAAGAATTAAATAGAAGAGAAGTCGAGCTCAAAGAAGCACAGCGGATAGAAGAGGAAGAAAGACAGATAAAAATATTAGAAGCTGCACGGCTTGCAGAGGAAGAAGAGTCTAGGTTAGCAAAAGGGGCATCACCTCGGCAAGCTAATAGGTCTAATGATAAAGAATTAGAGATAGATGACGAAGCAGAAATAGAACCAGATGATGGGTCAAACGAATCTAGACCGGGTAAAAAAAGAGGTGACCCAAATAAGAAACTAACAGTGCCTGTTAGCCGACGTGGCGAGCCACGAAGGCGTCACTCAGGGAAGTTAACAATTTCACAAGCACTAGATGACACCGGAATTGAAAGAGTGAGATCCCTTGCCTCAGTTAGGAGAGCACGTGAAAAGGAAAAAAATCGCGCGCGAGACGAAAAAGGTGATGTTGGCAAGCGCTCCAGAGAGGTAATTATACCAGACGCCATCACAGTCCAAGAGTTAGCCAATCGCATGGCCGAAAGAGCCGGAGATGTGATCAAAAAGCTAATGGCGATGGGGGTAATGGCAACTATAAATCAAGTCATAGATGCGGATACTGCAGAGTTAGTTACTTCCGAATTTGGGCACAATGTAAGACGCGTATCAGAATCTGATGTTGAAACTGGGTTGCAAGTAAAACAGGAACTTGAAGAGAATACTGAGCCAAGAGCTCCAGTTGTTACTATAATGGGACATGTTGACCATGGGAAAACGTCTTTACTCGATGCCATGCGAAAAACTGACATTGTAACTGGCGAGGCGGGAGGTATTACACAACATATTGGTGCGTATCAAATTAGCGGACAATCAGGTGAAAAAATTACCTTCTTGGACACGCCGGGTCATGAGGCTTTTACAGAAATGCGAGCACGAGGAGCAACTGTAACAGATCTCATTATCCTTGTCGTTTCTGCTGATGATGGAATAAAACAGCAGACGGTTGAGGCGATTAGGCATGCGAAAGCCGCACAAAGCCCAATAATAGTGGCCATTAATAAAATAGATTTACCCGAAGCTAACCCCAATAAAGTTCAAACAGAACTTTTACAACATGAGGTAATCGTAGAAGAATTAGGTGGTGACGTCATGCAAGTCCAAGTATCAGCAAAGACTGGAGAAGGCTTGGATAAACTGCAGGAAGCAATTTTGTTACAAGCAGAGTTATTGGAGCTAAAATCCAACCCTAACCGAACTGCAGCCGGTGCAATTATCGAGTCAAAAGTTGAAAGAGGAAAAGGTAGTGTAGCTACTGTTCTGGTGCAACATGGCACTCTACAAATAGGCGATATATTTGTAGCCGGTGCAGAATGGGGAAGAGTTCGTGCTTTACTTGATGATAATGGGAACCGTATACAGAAATGCGGGCCAAGTTTTCCAGCAGAGGTATTAGGTTTAAATGGGTCACCAGTTGCTGGTGATGACTTTGTAGTTGTCGAGAATGAAGCCAGAGCGAGAGAAATTGTCGAATATAGAAAAAGAGAAATTCGTCGAAAACAGGTAACAGCAGGAGCTCGAGGTACTGTTGAACAAATGCTATCTGCTATCGCAGCTGGTCAAGCAAAAGAACTCCCCATTTTGATAAAAACAGATGTTCATGGTTCGCTTGAAGCAATCCGAACAAGTCTAGAGCGTATCTCAAACCCAACTGTTACTGTTCGGATCCTATTGGGCGCGGTGGGTGGGATAAGTGAATCAGATATCACTTTAGCTGCTGCGTCAAATGCAATTGTAATAGGTTTCAATGTTAGAGCTAATCCTCAGGCACGAGAGCTCGCACAAAAAAATGGGATCGACGTTCGGTACTACTCCATAATTTATAATGTAATAGATGACATAAAATCAGCACTTACAGGACTACTTTCACCCGACTTAAAGGAGGAGTTCCTTGGAAATGCGGAGATTAAAGAAGTATTTAATATCAGTAAAGTTGGAAAAATTGCAGGTTGTATCGTTACAGAAGGTAACATCCGACGGGGAGCAAATGTTAGATTGTTGCGCGATAATGTTGTAATCCACGAAGGATCGTTAAAAACTTTGAAGAGATTTAAAGACGAAGTGAATGAAATAAAAGAAGGTTCTGAATGTGGAGCAGCATTTGAAAATTATAACGACCTGCAAGTTGGTGATCTTATAGAGTGTTTCGAGGTTAGAGAGATAGCGAGAACCCTCGAGTCAGTTCAAGTAACCGCTGATGATTCGTAATAAAATAGTTTTTAGAGTAATAGTATGTCTCGGTCAGTATTAAGATCTAAAAAGGCAGCTTTGCCTTCTCAGCGTCAATACAAGGTAGGCGAACTCCTCAGAAAAACACTTGTCGACGTTTTAGAAAGAGAGGAAATACGTGATCCCGACCTTAAAGGTATATCTATAACAATATCAGAAGTCTCGGTTAGTCCAGATTTAAAAGCAGCTACTGTCTATGTAATGCCACTGGGGGGGAAACAACAGGGTAGTGTGCTATTAGGTTTAAAAAGGGCAGCTCCATTTCTGAGAAGTAAAATGGCTAAACGAGTAGAGTTGCGGGTAGTACCTAAATTAGATTTTAAAATCGATAACGCTTTCGATACCTCAAACAATCTTAACAAAGTTCTTAAACTCACAGAGAGCACTCTTGTTAGTAATAACGTAAACGACGGTACCAACGGTGTCGCGTAGACGACAGGGAGATGCAATCAATGGCTGGATAATTATTGATAAGCCAATTGGAAAGACCTCCGCTCAAGTGGTAAATCGTGTCCGTCGGTTTTTCAACGCGCAAAAAGCAGGTCACGCAGGAACTCTGGACCCATTGGCATCAGGTATTTTGCCAATCGCTTTCGGAGAAGCAACAAAGACTATACCCTTCGCTGTGGATACATTGAAAGAATATAAATTTGACGTTAGTTGGGGACAAAAACGTGATACCGATGATAGCGAAGGCTGCATTGTTGAAACAAGTGATACCAGACCTAACATGGAGCAAATAAAGAGAGCTCTTTCTTACTTTCTTGGTGATATTAATCAAGTACCACCAAATTATTCAGCTATAAAGGTTAATGGTCGAAGAGCATATGACCTAGCACGCAACCACGCAATCGGTTCATTGCCGTCTCGCAAAGTTTTTATTAAAACTTTTAATCTGGAAGCTATAATAGACCAAGACCACGCAACTTTTCTGGTTACTAGTGGTAAGGGGACTTATATAAGAGCGTTAGCTAGAGATTTAGCTGTTCATCTTGGTACCGTCGGCCATGTATCCTCGCTCAGGAGATTAAAAGTGGGACCTTTTTCGGAAAAAGATGCGATTTCACTGGATTCCCTCGAAGCGTTAGCGCATAGTCCCGCAACTTTTGATTCGCTCTTACCTGTGGAGGTTGCGCTAGACGGCATCCCGGCAATGTCTCTATCAGGTGAACAAGCGTCTAGGATGAAAAATGGCCACAGTATACCTCTTGTCGGAAGTTCTAATTGGAATTGTAAAGTCAAACTTGAAGAAGGTAGTTTGCTTTACACAATCTCTCTTGGGAAACCTATTGCGATATCGAGGGTACAAGAGGGTTATGTTCGCCCTATTCGCGTCCTTAACCTTTAGCTAAATGGAGTAAATGATGTCGATTACAAATGAAAAAAAAGCCGAACTTATTAAACAGTATGGTCAAAAAGAAGGCGATACTGGTTCTCCAGAAGTGCAAGTTGCTATTCTAACAACCCGCATATTAAATCTTACTGAACATTTGAAAACACATAAGAAAGACTTTCATTCTCGAAGAGGGCTGTTGATAATGGTAGGACAACGGCGGAGGCTACTGGATTATCTTCGATCACGGGATGAAAACAGATACACGGACTTGATCCATAAACTTGGTCTTCGTCGTTAATTCAATTTGGGATGAGGCTAATGCTGAGAGTAAGCCCATAAAAGAGGATCGCTTTGGATTTTTAAAAAAATCTATATTTGACCAGTGGGCTAATACATGCCATGCAGGCTATTATTAGAAACTATGAAAACGATAGACCTTCAAGTTATGGCCCAGTAGTCAAAGAGGTTGAAACGATGACGAACAAAAACTCTTCTTAAGAAGATGTTAAAATAATATGTTAGGTAAATCTTTTAAATATTAGAGCTGTTTATTGATTATTGGGTTCTGGTTTTAGGTAAGCATTTGAGGAAGTAGATAGTATGTTTAAAATATATCGAAAAGAATTAAATTGGGGTGGGAAAAAGCTGGTGTTAGAAACTGGCAAAATAGCGAGACAGGCCGACGGAGCTGTAATGGCTAGTTTAGGTGAGACTACAGTCCTTTGCACTGTTGTGGGAGCTCGAAGTCCAAAACCTGGCTTAGATTTTTTCCCCTTAACCGTAAATTATCAAGAAAAAACTTTTGCGGCAGGAAAAATTCCGGGAGGGTTTTTCAAACGTGAGGGTAGACCAACTGAAAAGGAGACATTAGTTTCCAGACTGATTGATCGTCCCATACGCCCCCTTTTTGCAAAAGGGTTTCGAAACGAAACTCAGGTGATTTGTACCGTTCTCTCTCATGATCTAGAAAATGATCCTGATGTCATTGCAATGATTGGAGCTTCTGCGGCTTTAACAATTTCGGGCCTCCCCTTTCTTGGTCCGATTGGCGGTTGCAGAGTTGGTTATAAAAACGGTGATTATATTTTGAATCCACTTCAGCATGAAGTTAAGGATTCGGACTTAGACCTTGTTATGGCAGGTACGCGCGACGGTGTTTTGATGGTAGAATCCGAAGCGACTGGCCTCCCAGAAGATATAATGCTGAGTGCAGTTATGTTTGGGCATAAAGCTTGCCAGGAAGTGATAGACTTAATAATTGAACTTGCAGAGTTGTGCGCTAAAGAACCAAGAGATGTGCCACCCGAACCACCTGAGGTTAAGACTGTTACCACAAAACTAAAGAAGTCTATAACAAAGGATCTGCAGAAAGCGTATAAAGTTGCGGATAAGGCGGAACGACAAGAATTAATCGCCGTAGCAAAAGAAAAAGGCCTACAACTTTTTGAGACTGATGCTGAGGCAAGTGCTGCAAAAGGTGCTTTAAAGGCACTAGAAGCAAATATTGTTCGTGGATCGATTTTAGACACAGGAGTACGGATCGATGGACGAGATACAAAAACCGTTCGGCCAATTGTATCTGAAGTTGGAATTTTACCAAGAGCCCATGGATCAGCTCTTTTCACAAGAGGGGAAACTCAGGCCTTAGTTGTGACAACGCTCGGCACCGGGCAGGACGAGCAAATAATAGATGCTCTTGAGGGAGAATATAGAGAGAACTTTATGTTGCATTATAATTTTCCCCCATACTCGGTTGGTGAAGCTGGTAGAATGGGTGGGGCTGGAAGACGTGAAATAGGACACGGCAAACTAGCTTGGAGAGCCATTAGGCCACTTCTTCCCTCAAAGGAAGATTTTCCTTACACTCTCAGGGTTGTCTCAGAGGTAACAGAATCAAATGGTTCCTCTTCAATGGCTACGGTATGTGGAACCTCTATGTCCTTAATGGATGCGGGAGTGCCTTTGAACCAAGCTTGTGCAGGTATTGCAATGGGATTGATTAAGGAAGGTGATCGGTTTGCTGTTTTATCTGATATTCTTGGAGATGAAGATCATTTAGGCGATATGGATTTCAAAGTAGCGGGAACTGCTGAAGGTATAACTTCCCTTCAAATGGACATTAAGATTACCTCTATAACGGAAGAAATAATGGAAGTTGCTTTGCAACAAGCAAAAGAGGGAAGGCTTCATATCCTTACTGAGATGGAAAATGCAATAAATCAAGGGAGGGACGGTGTCTCTGATCACGCCCCAAGAGTTACGACACTCAATATAAATAAGGATAAAATTAGAGATATTATTGGCCCAGGCGGAAAAGTAATCAGGGAAATATGTGAAACTACTGGCGCCAAGATAGATATTGATGACGAAGGGGTCGTTAAAGTCGCTGCGATTGACAACGAGGCTGGGCAGGCAGCTATTGATTGGATAAGGTCGATCGTAGCAGAACCGGAGATAGGTGTGATTTACAACGGTAAGGTAGTCAAAACAGTTGATTTTGGAGCCTTTGTAAACTTTTTAGGCCCCCGTGACGGTTTAGTTCATATTAGTGAACTGTTACCGGGTCGCGTAAATAAAACAACAGACGTGGTCAAAGTTGATGATGATGTGAAAGTGAAAGTTATTGGTTTTGATGATCGAGGAAAAGTGAAGTTAAGTATGCGATTAGTTGACCAAGAAACTGGAGAGGACTTAGAAGAAAAGGAAGAGCAAGGATCCTGAGATAACTAATAGAAAATATTCAAGTGATTGGTGCTAAAATATGGGTGATATTTTAGCACCTTTCTTCACCCCTTTAGTGCCAGAAATAATAGGGCATAGGGGAGCCTGTAATTCAACACCCGAGAATACTATCGTATCTATCCTTAAAGCTGCTAAATTAGGAGCAAAATGGTTGGAACTGGATGTTCGTCTGTCGAGTGACAAAGTACCTGTGATCTTTCATGACGATACACTCGATAGGACAACCAATTCTAATGGGCTTGTCAATAAACTCACCCTCAAATCTCTAAAACAGTTAGATGCCGGAAGCTGGTATGATACCAGTTTTTCAGGAGAGCAAATACCAACACTTTTGGAAACTATAAACCAATGTCTCAAGTTGGGTTTAGGTATGAATTTAGAAATAAAACCCAATTTGGGTGAGGCACAGGAAACGGTTAGAGCGACAATATCTGTTATCCAAGAATTTAAACAAAAGCTCAAAAACAATATGTTGTTCTCAAGCTTTAATGTTTCTTGTCTATACGAACTTCTTAATTTAGCACCCGAATGGCCAAGAGGCTTGTTATTAAATAATTTCAACTCTGACTGGCTGGATTGTGCGAGGAGTTTAAACTGTTATTCAGTGCACCCAAACTTTGAATGCATGAAAAATAGTACCGATATTAATGCTGTCACAAACTTGGGCTTATATATCATACCATATACGGTTAATGATCGATCAACCGCTATGCATTTATTGCACTTAGGGGCAAAATCCATCATTACCGACAACTTAGAGGCTCTAATACCGAATCAATGTAAATGATTTTAAAAGTTACCTACCTCTTGACTAATTATCTGTCTTATTTGGCCGGGGAATACCGATTGCCCTCATTCCACCATCCACATAATGTATTTCTCCAGTTATTCCGCTGGAAAGATTACTAGCAAGGAATAATCCTGCGTGCCCTACTTCTTTAGGCTCAACGTTTCTCGCCAAGGAAGAATTTTGTTCTGAATACCTATACACATACCGAGCATCAGCAATTGCAGAACCAGCTAGAGTTCTCATAGGACCTGGGGAAAGTGCATTAACCCGTATACCACGGCTGCCAAGGTCTGTAGCTAAATACCTAACACTGGCCTCTAAGGCCGCTTTCGCAATCCCCATGACATTATAATTCGGAATAGTTCTAACTGAACCTAAATAGCTAAGTGTAATTAGGCTTCCTCCAGCATCCATTAGCTTTGCTGCTCGTCGCGACACGTTAGTAAAAGAGAAGCATGAAATATCCATAGTATTTCTAAAATTTTCTCTTGTTGTATCCGCATAACGTCCCTTAAGTTCTGATTTATCTGAATACGCGATAGCGTGAACCACAAAGTCTAACTCACCCCATTTCTCTTTTATTGCAGAAAACACCTTATCTAGATCGTGATCGTTTGACACATCACAATTCAAGACGAAATCTGAACCAACTGACGAAGCAAGAGGCTTCACCCTTTTAGCAATAGAATCATTTTGGTACGTAAATGCTAATTCTCCACCTTCGGCCGCTATCGCAGAAGCTATACTCCAGGCGATCGAGCGTTCATTAGCAACCCCCATAATTAAACCGCGTCGACCACGCATTAACCCAGGCTTTGTGATGGTCTCAATCATACTTGAAATGTACTCCTAATCAGCACCAGTACTTTCATAAGGTTTAACTATCCATCGCTCTAAATGCTAAAACAGAGTTTGTTCCCCCAAAACCAAAGCTATTTGAAAGCGCGAGGTTAATCTTTGTATTATCCTTCAATTCTCTAAGAATTGGCATTGATCCAGCTGCAGGATCCAATTTTTCTATATTGGCAGACGCCGCAAGAAAATTATTTTTCATCATTAAAAGGGTGTAAATAGATTCGTGTACTCCTGCTGCACCCTGCGAATGTCCTGTCAATGATTTTGTTGAGCTTATCAGAGGTATATAATTGTTTGACTGAAATACTTGTGATATGGCTTCGAGTTCTTTCGTATCTCCAATTGGAGTACTTGTTCCATGGGTATTAATATAATCAACGGGTTCTTCTATTCCGTTAAGTGCCATTCTCATGCATCGAACTGCTCCCTCACCTGATGGTTGCACCATATCAACCCCATCAGAAGTTGCCCCATACCCAACAAGTTCAGCATAAATTTTCGCACCACGTGCTAGGGCATGTTGTAATTCTTCAAGAACTAAAACTCCTCCTCCACCAGCTATAACAAAGCCATCACGATCAGCATCATAGGCGCGCGAAGCTCTCTTCGGTGCATCATTGTACTTAGAAGAAAGAGCACCCATTGCATCAAAAAGGACTGAGAGTGTCCAATGCAATTCTTCACCACCACCTGCAAACATTATATTTTGTTTGCCAAGTTGAATAGTCTCAAAAGCGTTACCAATGCAATGTGAACTAGTTGAGCAAGCGGAGCTGATAGAATAGCTCAATCCTTTAATTTTAAATGACGTAGATAACGTTGCTGACGACGTACTCGACATAACTCGCGGCACCATATAAGGCCCAACCCTTTTGGGTCCTTTTTCCCTAGCCAGGTCAAAAGCAGCCATCATATTGGATGTTGACGGTCCTCCAGAGCCTATTATCAAGCCGGTTAAAGGATTGCTAATGTCCGATTCACCTAGGCCTGCATCCTGTATAGCCTGTTCCATTGCTATGTAGCAGTATGATGCACCGTTCCCCATAAATCTAAGAACTTTTCTATCAATGTAATCACTAGGTTCTAATTTGATAGATCCGTGAACGTGACTACGAAACCCCATATCGCGATACTCATCACTGAAAGTTATCCCAGATTTCCCTTGTTTTAGGGATTGGGTGACCTCTTGGGAATTATTTCCAATACTTGAAACGACACCAAGCCCAGTTACAACGACCCGCCGCATTAACCTAAACTCTCTGAAGCGGTGTTGGAAAATAATCCCACTCTGATATCTTTAGCTTCAAAAACAGTTTCTCCATCACATAAAACTCGACCATCTGCTATGCCCATACACAAACGGCGCATTATAACTCTTTTCAAATCCAATTGAAATTTCAACAACTTAGCAGAAGGTAATACTTGTCCTGTAAATTTTACCTCGCCGACAGAAATAGCTCTACCAGCCCCTGGCCCTCCAAGCCAACCAAGAGTGAAGCCAAGTAATTGCCATAGCCCATCCATCCCAAGACAGCCAGGCATTACTGGATCACCTTCAAAATGGCACTTAAAAAACCACAAATCTGGTTTGATATCGAATTCTGCCTCAACAGCACCCTTACCATTAGTGCCTCCATCGTCAGAAATGCGAGTGATCCGGTCAAACATTAGCATTGGCGGCATCGGCAATTGTGCATTACCTGGACCAAATAATTTCCCTTTCGCACATTGGATCAACTCTTCATAATTGAAGCTAAATTTCCGATCAGAGGTCACGTTAAAACAATCCTTAGACATATTGGCACATTAAAAATTTTTTTTATAATACTTGTTCTTAGAGGTTACACCAATATCTTATGCACTCCCAACGGTCAAATAGTGTATGATATTGTTTTTTCATGCTAACATTTCGATATGACAGCACAGATCACTTATAGTTCTGCATTTTACAGGACGTTGATTTACAATTCTACAATAAGTCGTTATTTAGCTATTCCAATAGGCTTATGAGAGATGCGCATGGAACCACAAAATAATATTGCAAAACTTTTTGGTGAAGTCGGACTAAGGCAAACGAAACAACGAACCCACCTGGCAAAAATACTATTTCAATCTAGCAA
>MDSX01050461.1_pt1 | contig 33193 bp, 29 predicted proteins | sample 811141 | NCBI WGS metagenome assembly MDSX01 (sample SAMN05326642, study PRJNA326480) | marine metagenome | isolation source: seawater | place: Atlantic Ocean: South East | collected 2010
ATGAGAAATCTGGGCAGTGGACCAAAACGAGATGGGTTCCACCAACGTTCTTGAAGTCCTTCGCAGCATCCAAGAAGCGACCTTTTCTGTTGAGATGGAAATGATTGTCAAGAATGGGGCCTTTCCAAAGCCGTTGAGCATCGACCATGCTGAACCCTCAAAAGTTGGAGATCCCAAGGTCTTTGAATTTTGATTGCCAATAAACAGCAGCCATTGCAACCATCTTCGGGTGACGGCCATCCGTGACGACACAACGACCGTTTTCCCACACGTGAAGGACAAGATCGTGTCGTTCGTCTTTGATGATGCCACAATCGAGACGGTCATCGTATTGACCTTCACCTGCACCCAATTGGCCAACGATGGATTGGACCTTAATTGGCGTATTGAAGTAGAATGAGGCGATGATCGGTCCCAGTTCTGTTTTCAAACCGGTATCGTCTTTTCCAAGGCGAAGCATCAGCTCTTTCGCAGCATCGCGCGCTGCTTCGATGCGATGAGTACCGTGTACGGTAATGCGTCCTTCAGGATCAATGACAAGCGTCGCTCTTGGTCTTCGCAGTGCCTTGATGACCATTTTTCCAAAACGTTGACCATCGAGGTGCTCTACAACTGCGTTGCCATCAATCGGTTCGGGGGCGACAAAACGAACCAGTTGATTCTCGACTGTAACGTCAATGTTGCCGCTCATCACTCCTCCTCCTGTTGTTCCGATGGGCCTGTTGATGAAATAATCTCCTCTGGTTGAGGATTTGAATTGAGCATTGCGAGAAGTGCGGGTCTCCACGTCTGAACCATTGGCAGAAGTAACGTCGCTGAATCGCCGTGTTTTGCGCGTTCCACAGCGAGTGCTCCACGGAGACGCTTCGCAAATCGCTCATCTCTGGCTTTTGAGAGCGTTGAGTTGATTCTTGATTCGGTCAAATCCCACCACGCTGCGGTAAGAACCGAAGCAGTCGCCATATCTTTTGGTACGTTCTTTGGAGGAGGTACTGCATCGAAGATTCGGACTTTGACTGCTTTTTTCCACTTCTTCCCTATTCGAACCATGGACAGTAACTTTCGCCAATGGGTCGATACCTTCGCCTCTTGCGTTCGTTGCTCTTCCCAATCAGCATCATCGAGAGTCGGTTCAATGCAATACACTGGCCGATTGTGACGGAGTGCAAGTCGATGCAAACGTCGAGGTTCTGGATCGGGAAATCGCCCGGTTTGAATCTCATCGAGTTGAGTCAAATCCTCAATCAAGGCCGAATCGAGACCCCCGCCTAAGATAGCGGAAGCGAGATTTATGCCTGGTGATTCTTTTTCAGATTCTTCTTCCAGTTGCCAAACATCCTCAATTTCTGGACCTTCAAGCAATGTGAGTGCATGCCATTCAATCCGAGGCCTTAGTGCACGAGGATGAACGGTAGTAGGAAGAACTCCATGTAGGACAATTCGACCCCCATCAGGGTCCTCCCAGACAATGTCTTCCCACGACAAATCCACACTCAAGTGGTCACGTCCATCATTGGTTGTCGAGCCAATCTTGTAGGGAGGCGATATCCCATCCTTGGTCAAAGTAACCTTGAATCTCGGCTTGTGACCACTGCGGGAACTTTTGCATGGCTTCAGCCATTTGTGGGCTGACATCTGCAGGTGGTGCCGCAGCTGGTTCGTTGTATTGACCAGGCAATGAAGCGTAAGCCTTCGTCTCTTCCTCATCCTCGTAGAGGTATTGATCGGTTTCGTTGTTGCCTCGGCGCATAACGACCAAACCAACGATGCCCATCACGAGAATCAAACCGATGAGAATGACGATAATCAACATCAGCGTTCCTGAATCATCACTATCGCTTGCAATCTTGACGTTGAAACTGTCACCAGTGCTTGAACCATTGTAGAGCAATTCACCTGTTACATCATCAAAGACAAGGTAATACATCCCTGTGGTTGGGTTGACGAAGGATTCCAGTATCACCTCAACATCAACCTCTCCATCGATTGGAATGAGTTCTGTTGTAACAGTCTTTTCAGTGACTGGAATACCGCCATCAACGACCGATTGAATCCGGAGTGTTGCCTCTCCAGCCTTTGAACCCGTATTGACGACTTCAATGGTCAAGGTCATTGATTCACCGACTTCTGGTGAACGTGGAAGGAGATCGATTTCTTTCACGGAATAGCTCGCTTCTTCGAAGATGAAATTGTACAATGAGTTGTATCGTGCTTCACCAGAGTAAATCGGTGCAATCGAACCATCACCGGTTGGACCTCCACCGAGAACTGCTGAACCTGCAGAATCTGCGCCGACGATCCAGAACACAACCTCAATGTTGTTGATTTGCTCTTGCGTTGGCAATTCCTGTTCGGTTGATGGCCAGAGATCGACACATTCAGCACTCGCAGCATAACCACCAGCAACCGGCGTCAATGAAAGCGGTGCTGTAAGTGGATCAATTCCGTGGATTTGTCCGTAGAAAGGCCATGTGACATCATTGGTTGGGTCAATGTAAAACTTCCAAGCAACCGAGATGTCGCCTTGGAACAAGGCTTCCTTCTCGTCGATTTGCAGTGAAACATCGACACATCTGAAATTCGAGGTTGAAACTGAATCCTCGAGAACTGTGCCTGCTTCATCTCGTGCAGTCCATGTGTTGGACCGAACTGCTGGAGCGTTTGCATCGACCTTGATGACGAAGTCTCCACAACCGTACGACGTTGAGGTCGCACATGCTGCTTCAGTTGTATCGAGAGCGCCCTCAGGCAGGTTGACGAGCTTGAACTGATACGTGTATTCGTTGGTTGATGTTGGCGCAGTGATGTTAATGTTGAACGCGCCTCCCTTGAAGGTGTGATAAGTTGGTTGTCCATCTTGCTTAGTACCATCTGCACCACCTGCGCCATAAGCGAAATACTGAACTCCGCCCACTGTGCTTGGTTGTGCTTCAAGTCGTGTAACTTCGAGTGTTAATTCCATTTCAGGCAGGATGTAGACACTGTCCAAAATCCCGTCAATGTATGCATATTGACCTTCGAATGCGATGGTGTTTCCAGGGTAGACATACCCCTCACGAACGTCTGCTGTAACCGGTGGACTGATGTCGCTAAAGTACGGTGTAATCATCAAATCGTTCGCTTCATCGGTGCGAATGTCGAGGCGGATTCCATCGGAATAGTACCACTGAGTGATTTCAGTCGTTGAACCAACGATCTTACGCTTATCGTTTCCATCCAAGTCAGCGATTGAGATTACTGGAGATGCGAGGCTTTGCAACCCAACAATACCCCAGTTGATGCGAATAGGGAGGTCGAGGTAGAACTCATCGGTAAATGGATTGACAAGATAGTCGCCGTCCATTCGAAGCAATTGCGGTCCATCGGAATCCTCACCTTCTGGAACAATTGTGATGTGAGGGCTGTCCGTCCATGCGGTTTCATTTCGAGGGAAATAGTAGAGGGTGAGATCATCACGGTCGTTGGTCAATTCGACTTGAATGTAGTCGATGTCTCTCCAACCGTTGCGATCTTCAGCCTCAACAATGAGGTGGTATTCGTTTCCAGCATACATCGTTTGATTCCAATCGCCTTCGTAGGAAGGGTGGTTGGAATTGAGCAGCGGGCGTCCAGCTGAATTCTCAATGCTAAACTTGAGAATTTCTGGAGATTTGGAAGGCATGGAAGCATAAGTTACTTCATCGTTGAAAATTCCATATGAACCTCCATCAATTGCGTTCCCAGCAAGGTCATAGCCTTCGAGGTACATGCTGACACGACCGACTGGGTCTTTCTCTGCATTCGCCAAATCATTGTAGTTGCCTGTGTAATTTGCCGTTGGGTAAGCTGCGTCGCCAGTCAAAGCGACCATTGCGTATTCACTCTGGTCAGCAACACCATCACTGTTGGTATCGTGTTGATATTCAACCCAGTAGTAGAGGTTGAGTGTTGCTGGAAGGTCCTGGAAGTCTGTGACACCGACCTTGACGTACTGGTTGTTGGATGGGATTACCCACGTGTCGTCAACGAGACTTCGCCAGTTGGATTCGTAGTTTGGATCGACCTGCCCGTTCAGGACCTTCACAGAAACGAGTTCTGGTGCAAATTGGTCAACAGTCAAGTTGAATGGAATTGCACAGGCATCGTCAGGTCGGTATTCCGACGTTGGACAAACGGTGTCTCCACCTTCATAGCCTGTTAGTCTGAATCGGTAGTAATGATCACCCGCTGTCGTTGGCCCCAAGTCCATGGTCCAATCGAAATCACCGCCAATCGTACCGGATTGGTTGGCAATCTCGGTCCATTCAAACACCGGCTGCTCGCCTGAACTGTTGATGCTGCGCTCTTCAACGACTGTGAAGTAACTCAATGGGTCTGGTGCGACATTGAGGGATTCAAGTCGAACACTACCGGTCATGCGCACATATCGGTTTGAGTTTCCTGAATCAAGATTCTGAACTACACCTTCTTCATTAAGAACAGAGAAAAGCGTGATTCCAGCATCGTTCTCAACTGCGTTTCCACCGCTTGGTGCGAGGACAATAGCATCGGGCAATCCGCTGACACCATTGCTTGCAGTTTGTCCAGCGTAAATCCGAACTTGTTCAGTATCTTCCCAAACATTGTTGACGATAAAGCGCCATGTAATTTCCTTGCCTTCGGTGATGTCTGTCACTGAAGATGCTTGTAAGGAGATGTAATTGTTCGAATTTTCGACTTCAGTAAAGCCATTCAAATCGGAATAGGCCAATTCGATGGTTCCCGTCGTTGATTCGAAGATCAGCGATGCTTCTTGGAAGCTGGATCCGGTTAGAGAGGATACTGTGTGCGTCGTAACAATTTCGTAAATCTCACCGTTCGGGTAGAGACCAACAGGGCTTCCAACAAGTGATGCTGTTGTTGTGTATCCGGGAGATGTGATCACGGAAAGACTGGAGAAGGAGACGCCTCCACCGCTTGTTGCATGAACTGCGATTGGAACAGTGGCGTAACCAACCGTTGATGAGGAAAGCGCAACCCCTTGGGCAAGTTCCTTCGCAAACTCATTCGCAGTTGTGAGGTAATGCGTGACATCGTACACCACATCGAGACCTACCAGATCGATGGTGGACCCACTGGTCGCATTGAGGCTTTCAATGCTGAACCTGAATTTCTTCCATCCGTTTCCATTGGCGTCAATATGTGCAGTTGGAGTGAGCGTACTTTGCATCAACGTGTTAAGTGCAGATGTGAGATTCATTTGTTCGGGGTACATCTCCTGTGCCCCTCGAGTAATGTTGCCGATTTCGCCGAGATTTACCTCTTCCAAACCAGACATCAATTTCCAAGTAAATCCTTCATTCATGTTGGTTGTTGAAATGATTTGGTTGTTGTCGAAGCCAACCTCTGCAGCCTGTATGGTCGCCCCTACTGGGAGCATGAATTCACCACCGTCAACCGTACCAGACAAACTGAGCGCAAGCGTCCTTGAGTCGGTTCCATAATGAACATCGTTCGCATCTTTCGAACTGATGAATTTCGTTTGGCGGCCAAACATATCGAACGCTGGTTCCGTGAAGGAATACTCCATGTCACCATCGCCAGCAACGTCAATCTGGATTTGCTCTGCGTGGTGAGCGAATTCAAGATCGAACCACATTCCTGCTACGTTGCATGGATTCTGATACGAGAGAACAGCGGTAAATCCAAACGTTGAATCTGGCATGTCCGCTGATTCACCGAGTGTGTACTTGACATTGTTTTGCATTTGGATACCGTATCCATCCATTGCTACCGAAATTTCTGGAGATTCCGCACAGTCGTCTTCTATGACGGGCGTAATCGAAGCGATAGGATAACTGAAGTGAGAACGGTCCATTGGCGGGTTGTACGAATGGTCAGGAATCACTGGATTGTACATCATCAAGTCCCCAAGACCTTGTGAGGCCCAGATTCCATTTTCGGGTGGATTCGCTGAGATGATGGTTTGATTGAAACCCGTTCCGATTCGACTTCCAATTGAAAAACCGTGGAGGACCGGTGTTGACAGTTGATCAGGCCCTGAATCAAAGTTGAATCGGAAATCTACGGTCGGATACGTCGAAGAATTGATGTCCCACAACTCATGGATGGAGCCAACGAGTCCCGACATTGCATTTCCATTGTCGTCATTGACCACTTGGCCTGTTAGTGAATCAAGAATGTCGAGAGAAAGGACAGCGGTCGTTGTCGTTTCGGCTTCAATCGTCAAGATTCCGTATCCATTCGGATGGTTCTCGCCACCCTGGGCGTTCGGCAGAATGTTTCGAACGCCCATCCATCCTGATTGAGGGAGCGTACTTCCAAATCGGAAGTTGTCGATGTACCAGCCTGGCATTGAGGTGACGTTGTAGACGTTGTAACCACCTGAAGGTAGAACGTTGTTGTACTCAAGAACGAAACGAAGTTCGATGTAGTTTCCTCCATAATCGGAGAGATCGAGTTTGATGCTTGCCCATCCGCTCGGATTAAATGTGGAGATTGAGGTGCCTCCAAGCGCGTAATCGTTGTAATTCACGCCGTTGCATCGACCGTCAATTTTGTTGTTCGATCCTGAGCTACCGACCTGATAGTATCCTGAGCCGAACGATAATCCGGATGAATTCTGGATGTCGATATCAATGTGCTCCCATGTCGCTGCTGGATCGAACACAGGAGTGGGAGAGGTACGAATTTCAATGTAAGCACAATCTGCGTATCGATATGTTGGATTCGTTGAACTCGAGGTTGAGAGTGTCATCAACTGGTGGAAAGAGTCGAAGTAAACGGATGGGTCTTTAACAGCCGTTCCCGATGAAAGATCAAGTGTCGGTGAGAGGAGAACTTCCTTGAACGCTGCACCGTTGTTGTCATCGGTGTAATCCTTGTCGTAGAGACCCGTTCCCCAACAATCGCTGCCCGATGCACAGTTTGTAGGTAAGACCGCCCCTCCAAAGAGTGAGCCGTGCGACCAAGGTGCTCCAGATTGGAGTGGTGGTGTTGTGCCATCCATAAATCCTGCAGGGTCGCTTTCAAAATCCGTCAACAGCCCCTCTGCCTTCAACGAGACAGGTGTCGAAGTTGAACCGTCCTCAAACTGGAAGTCTTCAGCCTTGGAAAACGAGGTCGTCTGACCGTTAAAATTTGGATTCCAGACACGAGGCATGGTCTCGATATCGATTCGAGTGTGTGCACCGTGGACAGCTGGAGTGGAACTGACGGCCATACTGGCAGATGTTATCGAATCGCCAAGTGGCAAGTCGACAGCACCATCGACATGATCGGAGTAGGTTGCAGCATCATTCAATACAATTTCAGCTTCGCTTGTTCCAGAACTGAAATTGGTTATGCTGGCTCCGCTAGCGAGTGGGGTTAGAACCATCAACATCACGAGAAAGAGCGCAATTTTTGTTCGTCGGTTTTCATTGGCCATGGTGTCACCTAACACAACCGTATCAACACTGGACTAAAACCTCGTCGCTCTACCGTCCTTCTTGTCCCTGAATGAAAATGGGCGAAATCAACGACCATTGCCTCATCTGACGCTAAGGGTTCATATCATATGGAAGCGTGGGAGAGTCATGAAACCATTCTCGACCGAACCTGTCACGCTGATTGAAGAAGTGTTTCCGCAGGATACGAATTCATACGACACACTGTTTGGTGGCCGATTGCTTTCGGTAATGGACAAAGCAGCAGGCATCGCTTGTTCCAAATTTGCCCATCGGGAATTTGTTACCGTTTCAATCGACACACTGACATTTACTGCTCCGGCTCGGCAAGGAGATTTGATCGAAGTCACAGGTCGAGTTGTGTACACCAGTACACACACTGCTGGGGTAAAAGTAACGGCATGCGCAATGACAAAATCCGATTGGGAAACTCGTGTCATTTGCGAGGGATATTTCTTCATGGTTGCTATTGATTCGATGATGCGACCAATTCCAATTCCGCAACTCGAACCGAACACCGATGAGGAACACAGCGAGTGGGCAATCGCACAAGAAATCCGAAACAATATGTTGTCAAAGCGGAAATCCAAACAAGAGGGTTGATGAAAGAACGTTCAGTGGACAACACCATGCCCGTCTTGAACATCGCAATGGTAGGAAGTGATGAGCTCGCACGAGAACTCGCTAAACCAACAGACCAGCGCGATGTCCACACGTACGTTCACAAGGAAACCGTCGATGGTGAAGCGAGAATTCTCTCATTGATTCGCCCAGCAAAGTATCCAGAACGACTTCGACCACTGCTCAACGCGCTTTCCGCTGCTCGAGCAGGTCTCATCGAAGTTACGGCGGTTGATGCCACGCTGGGTGAAGCATTGGTGGCTTTTGCAAGTGCAGGTATTGAACACGGAGTTGCCGTGTTGGCTCCTGCCGACGGTGGATGGATTGACGAGGACATGGTCAAATCATTGTTCCAACAGGCAGGTCTTACAAAATGGAGTTTTGAAAAAGCGGATGGAATCGAACTACGCAATGCATTTTTCAGCATCATGGACAACGTTTCTGAATTGTTGGCCTCGATTGAAAAGCAACCGCTCGTCGTTCCAATCGATCAGCATTTCAATGTCAAAGGAATCGGATTGGTCGCCATTGGCTACGTACAATCAGGTGTAGTTTCTGTTCATGATGAAGTGACCATGCTACCGCATGGAGGAACTGGATCGGTGAAATCGTTGCAGGTCATGGATGATGACGTTGCACGAGCAGGAGCAGGAGACAGAGTTGGTATTGCCCTTCGAAATGCGAAGGAAGAAAGCCTATCTGGAACATGTTTGATTACTCACCCTGCAATCGAGGACAAGAAGACCAACACATTCCGTCCGCTCCCACTCGAGGCTCACACGGTTTCTACAATGAAATTGACGGGTTCTCCGTTCCAAAAGAAGCAACTTGAAGCGGGAGATGTCATCCATGCCTCGATTGATCTTCAATTCAACGTTGGCCGCGTTGAATCGGTCGACGGAAACGTCACCGTGCGTTGGGAAACACCTCTTTTGCAGAGAATTGAAGACTCACCTTCCGTTCTGATCGCTCAACTCGACTCGAAACCACGAATCATGGGGAGCGCACAACTCCGAAAGGTCGAGTGATGTGGCGTCGTTCGGATAAACCTGGAACAATTGTCTTGAGCATCGTTCCAAGGGATGCATTGATAATAGGTGGCTCAAACTGCACGTTGGGATGCAGACGAGAGGGCGCAACGAACGCCTTGCGGAGTCTGGGGAGAAAATGGTTCTCCACGGCCTACGCGTGGCAGGCGAAAGCGGTCGAGCGAGAGCAAGTCTAGGTGAAAACCGACTATCAATTGAATTCAAAAACGGCAACTGCATCGACATTCGATACGATCGTATCGTTCGTATGCAACACCACAATACCACCCTCATCCCGGGATGGGTTGCCTTCGTTGGGCTCTGTATTCTTTACGCTTCATGGCGAGTCATCTCGCCCCCAGATTTGCGATTGATCGGTTTCTGTCTGGGGCTTGCAATGATTTCCGGATGGGTTCTAACCAAGCGCCCAACCCTCACCCTTGACACAGAACTGGGTGATTGCCACGTTCTCCACGCCATTGATTCTCGTTTGCTCAAATTATCAGCATTGATTCAACGAATGAACGATGGGTTGAGCCTTGAAGAGGCACGTGTCGGTGTCGAACTGCTGAATGAAGATACGGAATTCCCCCGACAGGCCGCCAATGTTGCTGCCCTTGCGATTCCAGCTCCACTGGAGGATTTGCAACCTGCCCGGAGCCTTACAAGCTTCCTTGGGGAAACAGTTCTAGAAACAGATGAATTCGAAATTGATGAAGTTCTGCCCCGATGGGCAAAGGATACAATGAATCAGCAACCAATGCACTCAGAGCCGTTGCAGCATGGCATCATTGAACGTGGCATTGCCAACGTCGGCACTCGACGAGGACATACAAGTCCGTTGGATATGCATTCAAATCTTGGTCCAGGTCAAATTTCAGAGACTCAGTTCTTAGGAGATGCTCCGCTTCCTGTTCCAATGCACCAGCAAACGATGAGTTCCTCCCAAATGATTCAGGAAGCGACAGGGATGTCGAGAGAACCTGCGGAACTGTTCCGAACACCTTTACCAACCGCTCATCTTCCAAGTTTTGTTGGACCTGAGGGAGCACATATTCCATCCACTCCAGAAGCGTTTACTTCTCCAGACCTGCCCCTTTTGAATGCTGAATTGGTTGAACAAGAGCCAAGTCTTTCACTGGTTGAACAAGGTATGGTTCGTCAGCACAACAGCTCGCCCCCTGCGTCCGATACTGCTGCTCGAATTAGGCGTAATTCTCGAGGAGAAATGAAGCGTATCCAGCCAAGAACCACTTCCAGACGACGAATTGCATCGAAGCGTGCTCAGGCAGAACCTGAGCAACCTCGAAGGTTCTCATCTCTTCTCAACAGGGTACGAGATGGAATTTCGAGCTTGAAAGATCAAGGGATTGATGAGGAAATTATCGAGATCATGGGCGAACACATTCAAGATGAAGAAAATCCAGTTCCTTCATCGTTCAGTTCACTCACGGATTCACAGGAAGCCGCTCCAATGCAAACGAGTCAACACGGACTACGGCGTATCGATTGATGTTCCTGAGATTGCACAGTACTCCAACAAGCGACGTTCGTAAGATCCTAGCGTAATCGATTCGATTCCTTTGGTTCCAAAATCTTCCAAGGTGAAGCTTGCTGACACTGTGGCGTGAATCAATGCTTGACGTAATTCATCGAGACGAATTGTGTCAGTTCCGGCTGCTAAACAAGCGGCAAGTGTTCCTGCAAACGTATCGCCACAACCGGTTGGGTCAACAACCTTCGAAGTAGGATAGGCAGGAAGTGCGATGAGTTCTTCACCGTGCAAAGCAAGTACGCCATGTTCACCTTTCTTGATGATCAAGGTTGGAATGGAAGCCATTGATTGAACATCTTTCGCAGCTTGGAGAAGGTTGTCCGTTCCTGCGAGCATTGATGCTTCTCCATCGTTAATGACCACGATGTCGACTCGCTTCATTGCTTGAATGAGTTCATCATGGGCGATGTTGATCCAGAGGTTCATGGAATCGAGAATCGATGCACGGACTGGTTTGGATTGGTCAAGTACCGAGAGTTGGATGGATGGATGCAAATTTGCACAAAATGTGATGCTTGATGAGGTCCCATGCTCAGGAACCTTCGGTTGGAATGTCTCAAAGACGTTGAGATGGGTCTCGTGGGTCTCGGCTTGTGCCATGTTGCCATGGTAAGAACCAACCCAATGGAAGGTCGAACCCTCAACGATCTCGACCCCTGTTGTGTCAAGCCCAGCATTGGTCAATGTTGCAAAGTCATCCTCTCGGAAATCTGTACCGACAACCCCAACAAGGCCAATTTGACCCAATCCTATCCTACGTTGGTGAAACGATGCTGCCAATCCGGCATAAGTGGCGGAACCGCCCAAGGTATTCATCGCAGAACCTTGAGGCGACGTGATGCTATCGTAGGCGATGCTTCCAACAATCAAGACGTCCATGCAACCACTCATCCAAGAAGTTCTTGATGCATGTCGATGTATTGGATTGTGATGTCCCCATTCATGAAATCCTCTTCATCCATAATTCTTCGATGAAGAGGAATCAAATGTTCCACACCCGTAATCATCGTTTCATCGAGTGCTGTTCGCATTCTTCGGATGGCATCTTCACGGTCTCGGCCCCATACGAGGAGTTTTGCAAGCAGTGAGTCGAAGCAGCCTGGCATTTCGTATCCAGGATGGGCGTGGGTGTCGACCCTGACGCCGAACCCTGAAGGGAAATGACATTCCCAGAGACGTCCTGGACTGGGTATGAATTCTGCAGGGTCTTCTGCGTTGAGGCGGCATTGGATGCTGTGACCTCGCCATGTGATTTCTTCCTGCTTCAGCGGAAGTGCTTCTCCTTGTGCGACACGAATCCCCAATTCAACCAGATTGTGCCCCGTGATTAGTTCTGTAACTGTGTGTTCAACTTGAACACGAGGATTGACTTCAAGGAAGTAAAAGTCTCCGTTCGCATCGCGCAAGAACTCGAACGTTGCCAATCCTTTGTAGCCAACAGATTCGGCACCCTTGCAGACGAGAGAACCGATTTCATGCCGTTTTTCAGGCGTAAGCCACGGTCCTTCTTCGACGAGTTTCTGATGACGTCGTTGAATTGAGCAAAAACGCTCACCGAAGTGTATTGCATTTGTTCCATCAGCAAGCACTTGAAATTCCACGTGTTGAGCTCCTTGAATGTACTTCTCGACAAAGACTCGATCGTCTCCGAAGGCTGATTTTGCACGGGATTGACAGAGTTTCAATGCACTTTCAAATTCATGTTCCTGTTCAACAATCTGCATCCCTATACCTCCACCTCCAGCTGCTGCTTTGATGATGACTGGATAACCGATATCATCTGCGAGGGCTGATGCAACTGATGCCTCTGAAATTGGTTCTGAAGATCCTTTTGCAGTTGGTAGGCCAGCAGCTTCCATTGCTGCTCTTGCCTCAATTTTATCGCCAAGGAGCGTGATTACACTTGCACTCGGCCCGATAAAAGTGATACCTTCTTCTTCCAGCCGTTTCACAAAACCAGCGTTTTCGGCCAAGAATCCGTAGCCTGGATGTACTGCATCACAACCCATATCTTTGGCTGCTTGCACTACCGCTTCAATATCCAAATACGCGTCTAGCGGATTGATAACATCCCTAAAGGTTGCATCATCAGCAAACTGGACGGGCAAAGACAACCTGTCCTCTTTCCCATAGATAATCGCTGCTTCAATACCCATGTCACGCAAAGCCCGCATAATTCGAAGGGCGATTTCGCCACGATTTGCAATCAAGACTTTCTTGAAACCCATGGCCTTTGGGTAAACGAGGCACCCTATGAGCAAAGCGGTCATGAGGTCTGACTCTGCTTCTTGCTTATTAATTACAATATTTTTAATAAGTAGCGCCTGCTATGCTCCTTTGGTGATACCATGTCAGAACGCAAAACACGCCCCGCAACAGAACAAGATTTGATCGTACAGAATGATTCGCATCCCATGCAACTTGGGAATGGCAAACCATTCATTTTCCGTTCGGTGTTGGTCGATGGTTTACCAGCAAAAGCGGGCGTCGGCTCGCTTGGAGGTTACAGTGAACGCATCGCAATTGAATTCGAACAACCGCATCGAGAATTTGGCGATCAGTTTGCAACGAAATACTTCTACATCAAAAAGGATGAACCCGGTCGTTGCTATTGGGGTCATCAAAACGACTCATTTGCGATTGAAGTTTTTGTTGATGATGATTAAACCTGACAATGTTCACAATAATCCAAACGACGACCACTCAATCGAGTGTGGGTGATAAGTCGTTGACATTGGTGACAGCTCAATCCATCTCGTGTGAACACATAATGGCGAGCTTGCCCACGGGAGAGCCCTTGCTCGCGCAGCAGGTCGTACAAGTCCTTGTCAACTGTCACACCTTTCTGGGCATAGGCGAGTTGAGTAGTCGCAAGTGCAGACTCCGCAAGTTGAGATTGTTCGGCCGTTGTGAGGGATTTTAGACGGCGGTGCGGATTGAGACCTGCGTTGAACAAAATTTCACTTCGAAGGTAATTGCCAACTCCTGCGAGGAAGGATTGATCCAGAAGGAGATGGCAAAGTTGCCTACCGCCGAATTTTGGATTTTGAACCTGTTCAAGAACGGGTTGGAGTTGAAGTTCTTGATCGGCGACATCTGGACCTAAACGCGCAATGTAGGGGTGCTGCTCAATTTCCCAAGGTTCGAGAAGTTCAATATCGGTTGCAGAATACAAGCAAGCGACATGTGATTCAGTTTGCAATTTAATCCGGAGTGAACGGTTAGTTTTGCGTTCTTTACTGGTTGTCTTTCGTACCGTCCAACGTCCATAGAGTTGATTGTGACTGTACAATACATCATCTCCAATATGAATCAGCATTGCTTTCGAACGTGCTTTAACGCTAATGACCTCTTTACCAAGGAATCGATGTTCCTGGTTGCGAATGGTTTGATACGGACATTCTACGTTGGTTATGATTTGGCCCTCAAGTGCTTTCCTCAGGGTACTGGCAGCCCGATGTATTTCAGGACCCTCGGGCATGGTTTCTAATGAAAGCACAGATGTTTAAACAGGTGTTTTGCTGTCGATAACCATGCGTAGACGATGGACAGAAGAACGTCGTTTGCAACGTGAACATGCTGATTGGATCGTTGGATATTTGAGACGGCATGGCCCTCGAACAACGCGGGAAATCATTGACGCATTAACCAAAGAAGGACGACCTGCTCAGGCACACATTTTATCCAGAGCACTTCGAAAATCACCGTTCGTAGTCTGCATTAACAAAATCGAAGTCGATGGCCAGCAGCACTCTGTCTGGGCGTTTCAGATTGATGATGATTGAAGCAAGCTTCAATAGACGTCACGCAGGTAACGCTTCTGTTCTTTCATCATGGTCTTCTCGATGAAGAAAGTGGCATCCTCTTCCGACATACCACCGTGTTCGATTGCGATATCAATTAAGGCTCGATGAACGTCTTTTGCCATGTATTGCTTATCGCCACAAATGTAGAAGTATGCACCGTTTTCAAACCATTCCCAAACTTCAGCGCCGTGTTCTTTCAGACGATGTTGTACGTAGATTTTCTCTTCCTGATCTCGAGACCATGCTGTGGTAAACTTGTAGAGATCACCGCCGTCAAGCCAAGACTCTATTTCGTCCTTGTAGTAGTATTCTGTTTTCGCAGATTGGTCTCCAAAGAACAGCCAATTGCGGCCAGACGCTTTGTCATGGACACGTTGCTCCATGAATGCTCGGAACGGTGCGATACCTGTTCCAGGACCGACCATGATGATGTCCGTCGTGGTATCTTCAGGAAGGAGAAACGACTTGGTAGGAGACATGAAGACGCCGACATCTGTTTCATTGACGACAACTTCATCTGCCATGTATTGAGTACACAACCCTCCTCGTTGTCGATCATGGTAATTGAATCGAACGATACCGACTGTCAGTTCGACATACCCTGGGTGAGCGTCATGAGAAGAAGCAATGGAGTAGAGTCGCGGTTTGAGTCGATCTGTTAATTCGAGGAACTCATCAGGGGTATATTTTGCCTTGAACTCGCGCATGATGTCTACATAATCTCTGGTCCATAGGTAATCTTCAATGGCTTTCGAATCCGCAACGATAGCGGCAACCTTTGATGCTGGATCGTCCGAGGCCATACTTGCGTTCAAACCAGGGGGTAAGTCACCTTCAGAATCACTCGACCAGTTGAGGTTATCGCGACTTCGTTTGACGATGTTCATTGAAATTGACATTCCAGAGGACACGATTTTCTCTGTCAATGAATTCACGAATTTCTTGTTCGCCATGTGAACTTCGTAATCTTTCTTCAACGCATCGTAAAGAGTCCTCTCTCCTTTGTGAGTTGTCACCATTTGATCTCTGTCCCAACCCTGCAGTTCGAGAATTTCTTCGACGATGTGGGGCGGGTTCTCAGGAACAACTCCAAGAGCATCACCAACCCTGTAATCCAGACCTGAGTCACCCAAATCGAAAACGATGTGTCGGGTTTCTTTCTTCGAGCCTTCTCCGTTGAGAACGTAACATTCTGTAATGGTGGAATTGTAGGGGTTTTTTGCACTCCAATCCGATTTGCCCGAGGGCTTCTCCACCTTTTCTTTCACGACAACTTCTGCTACTGGTTCTTCTGCGACCTCTACAACGACCTCCAAAGGAATCTCCAATGCAGCCATTGCCGGTATCGCTTTGTCGACCCATACTTGCCATTCAGGTTCGTAGTCCACATCACAAAGTTGTATCTCAGTGGTTCGATTTGCACCCAACTCATGCAGCTTGTTGTCCCAATCGATACCTGCTTTACAGTACTCGTCGTACGATGTATCACCAATTGCACATACTGAAAAATAAGAACCGTTCAGTGAAGGTGCTGATGAACAAACGTCTCCCCAGAGGTCTTCAGCGTTGTCGGGCATCTCACCCTCGCCCCATGTCGAGGTGATGATCAAAATCCTCTTGTGTTGAGGTAGCAACTCTGCACTGAACTCATCCATGTCTATGACATGCGAATCCAAACCTGCTTTGTCAGCCAATTTTTTTGTTTCTTCGGCAAGTTCTTCGGCATTACCTGTTTGTGAGCCGAACAAAATGATGAGTGAATTGTCGTTATTGTCAGCCATTTAACCACCCTCGTCCGTGTTGGAACGTTTGCCCCTAATGGCGGAAGTAATTGAAGGTTAGGAATGGGCCACAGAACGCCTCTTCTGCAACTATCTACTGGCTGAATGTAACATCTTCAACAAAAGACCCCCATCATTCCAAATCTCACAACCCAGCATCATAGGATTGAAAGAGTGGACTGGAGAGGCGAGTGTATGAGCCACGAGGTGAGAATGCTTGGCACAGGAAATGCCTTCTTACCTCATCTTCGATACCATTCGTTCCTCATTTTCGATGGGAAACATATCATTGATGCCCCCCCAACAGCCTTGATTAGTCTGCGTCGTGAGGGTATCTCTCCAGCAGACATCGAAACCATCTTCGTCACGCACCTTCATGGCGATCACGTGTTTGGCTTACCATTCCTCTTGCTGGAACGAAAGTACATTTCCGATCGAGAGGGCGAACAACCCCTCACAATCGTCGGCTCAAGTGGTGTTCGAGAACGACTTCAACTGTTGTGCGATCTTGCGTTTCCCGGGAGCCTGGATGACGCCATGGACAATATCCGTTTCGTGGAGACACAATCCGGTACAATCGACGGCTGGGGCTGGGAGCGTTTCCGAGTGCAGCATGTCGAAGCTGTCGACCCCTACGGTTATCGTTTCCAACATTCGGACGGGTGCTCTTTTGTTCACTCAGGCGACTCTGGCCCATGCGAGAATCTCGAACATGCGATTGGACAGACACAACTTGCTGTCGTTGAGATGGGGCTTCCTCAATGGGTTGCCTCCGATCATCATCACAATCCCGACGACATACAAGACTTAGCCGAACGCCACCCAGACGTCACACTTCTCATTACGCACACCTTTGTTGATTCACCACGCTCCGAATTCCAACCAATTCTTACGAACACAATTCCAAACCATCCTGAGAACGTTCATCATCTTGAAGATGAGGACCGCTGGATTTTCCAGAATTCGGCATGGTCTCGGGCGGAAACGTGAGATATTTTTTGTCCCATAATAAGGGAATTTCCGGAAATCATTGCACTGAAATAAAATCGTATTTCATCCGATAATAAAGCCCTTCAATTATTTTGAACGGACATCCTTATGAGGGGGACTCGGACTCACGGAAACTATCCCGATACGGGAGGTGAGCCTCCCAATCGAGGAGTATATAATGGAGGCCAAATCTTGAAGAAAAACATCTTCGATACATTGCTCTCCAGACACAGTTTGTTCACAAACAAAGAGATTCTTCACCATAGCCATCGGCCTGAGGTTATGCCACACCGCGAGAAGGAAATCGAACGAATCGCATTCAACTTGGTTGAAGCCTTGAACGGACACATCCCTTCCAACATGATCCTCTACGGAGTAACGGGTGCTGGAAAAACAGCAGTAACACTTCACGTCACCAATCTACTCAAAGAAAAAGGCGAACAGATGCGGAGAGATATTACCCCCGTGATTGTTAACTGTCGCCAAATCGATACACAATACCGTGTTCTTTCACACATTGGAAACAGTCTGCTTGAAGATCACGAAATTGATGAAATCCCGTTCACTGGGTGGCCAACAGATCGCGTGTTCAAAGAACTTGTCCGACGAATGGATTCAAGAAAAGGCGTGTACGTGATTGTTCTTGACGAAATTGATCATCTCGTTCGAAAAGCAGGAGATGATCTCCTCTACAATCTCACAAATCTCAATTCCTTCCTCAACGATGCTCGAGCGTGTGTCATAGGCATCTCCAACGATCTCAAATTTACCGAGTTCCTTGACCCTCGAGTACGATCACGACTTGGACAGCAAGACATCCTCTTCTCTCCTTATGATGCTGAACAACTCAAAGACATTCTACGTCAACGATCCGAAGAGTCCATCGCTCCGGATGTTGTATCTGAAGGTGTTATCGCCCTTTGTTCTGCATTCGCTGCTCAAGAACATGGTGATGCTCGATGTGCTCTTGATCTCCTTCGCGTTTCGACCGAAAAAGCTGAACAACTTGGAGACCAGAAGGTCGAGCAACATCACGTCCGAATGGCACAGCATCAAATCGAGGCCGATCAAATCGAACCGGTCATCGCAGGTCTACCGACACAACAGAAACTTGTTCTTGCGGCTGTTTTGATCAACGAACGAAACGGCTTGAAGAACATTCAGACTGGTCAACTGTACGACGTCTATGACCAGGCATGTTCCTATCTCAACCTTCCCTCTCTCACCCAACGTCGAATCTCTGGAATCATTGCTAATCTCGATATGCTCGGACTCATCACTGCCCGAACACGTAGTCGTGGCCGCTATGGTCGTTCAAAAGAGATTAATTCCTGCATCCCAAGCAACGTTGAGACTCAGCAAATCATGATGAATGCTGATGAAAACATGCGAACGGTGTTCAACAATCGCTATCGTCAACAACGCCCGCTCTGATTCGTTGTTCTTATATGGCAAATGGAGGTCGGCAAGTCCATGAGCAGTGATGAGCGAACAGAATCTGGCGGATTATCAGTCATTTTCCTCAGTCCTTCAGCAACCCTCTCAAAGTGGTACGTTGCTATCGGAGCATGGGGTCTTGTACTCTCCATCCTCAATATGACGGGATTGATTCATCCAACCTACCGCGTCTCTTGGGGCGGCCTTCTAACATTCGAAACATTCGCTGAAGCATTCGGCAACAAAGATGACGCTCCTGCTTTCGTCGCCGGTGACGGCATCTTCATTGCAGCATGTCTAGCTCTTCTCGGTCTTGGCCTGCGTTCACTCAACAATGGTGAAGGAGGTCTTGCTGAATTTGCTCGATCTCTCATCATCAACGACACATGGCCTGCATTGGTTGGTTCCGAAGGTGGCATCATGCGTGCAGTTGGAGCATGGTGTCTTCTGCTAGGATTTGGATTTTACATCGGCTACAGTGTCATGTACATGGCGTGGATTGATCTCGGTGTTTACTCTGTTTCCGTTACACTTGTAGCGTTCGGCTTTGCTCTCAACGCAGCAAGCCGAGCACCACCTGGTGACGAAACCGTCATGTGATCAGCGAAACAGTCTGTTGTGACCATTTCGTGCGAACACCGCATCCATGCAACCAAGCAGCAGTCCTTGCCACAGTGCAATCGACCACCTCAAGGTAAGGATGCGAACGGAAATTGCAAGTATGAAACCGCCTCTACCGCCGTCGTTCTTCATGCTACGTGTGATGACACCCAACGGACCCCGCCAAAACATCAATTCGACCAGCACTCCAAGCATCAAACTACCAAATGCCAATTGTGTTTGCCACAACTCTTGCACCGATTCTGCTGATGGGAGTTCCAACAGCAGTGGGATTAAACCGAGCAACATCAACAATGCGATTGGAAAGATTGACAGTGCTATACCTGCACTTCCAATAAAATCGAATCCGGGACCCGAACGTTGTCGAGCGGGATAATGTCGAACGATTCGCATGTGTGCGCGAGCATCTCGGCGACGTTTATGCAAAAAACGACGCACACCTATTTCTGGAACGTGCGATACAAGTGCATCTGGAGCGTACACAATGCTTCCTCCTGCATTCAACAATCGTAAACTGACTTCCATATCTTCGGCATGGTACCAGTCGGGATTGAATCCTCCGACGTCGATCAGTGCTTGGCGATTGAACATTGAACACGGACCATTCGCTAACGAAGTGCGTCGTGGTCGATTCCGATATTTTGATGCGATTTGAACTGCTCTGAATCGACTTACCAAGTCCGTATGCGTCTGGAAAATTGTTCTTCCAGTGACTGCAACAATCGTTTCTTCATCGACTGGAGTGATTGCAATCAACAATTGTTCGACCCAATCTTGCTCAGGTCGAACATCGATGTCGGTAATCGCAACCCATTCACCGTTCGCCGCTTCAAGTGCAGCCATCCGTCCTGCAGACAACCCAAGTGCATCCTGATGAAGAACGGTAATCGATACCTCTGAGTCTATGTTCGATTGCTTCCACTGATCCATGGTTGCTCCTGTTGAATCTGTTGAACCATCGTTCACAGCGATGATTTCCAACGGTCGATGCGTTTGTGCATGAATTGCATCCAAGCAATCCTTGACCCAATGTGAACCGTCTCGAGCACAGACAGTTACGGTGACGAGAGGAGATTCAGTCATTGTTCGGCCTCAAAATGAACGAGAAGGTTCCTTGCACGGTGTTTTGCTTCCAAATCCAAAATGCGCATTACAACACCTTTCCTTGGTTGCCCGTAGACGACGATGGTACCGAGCGGAGCCGTAGCAAGCACAAACATCGGGGCGAGGTCTTCCTCGCCATCGACATCGATGAGAACCGGTTCATCCTGCTCGAAGGACCAACGAACTGCCTCCAACAAGGCTGGTGTTAACTGCCCTGGTGGATTGCTGATGCTCTTACGAAGTGGGAAGTCTTCTTTGTGAACCTGCAAGGATTCTTCCAATGCTTCTCGTTTGGTTTGCCCATCTACAAAGGCAACGTCCGGCAAAATACCCATCTCCATGAGTCCTTTCACTGTAACATCACCAACTGCAACAAGGGAGCCGTGAGTTGTTGGCAACGCTTCAAGCATTGCTGAGAGAGCGACCTCGGGTGCATCCTCGGGTCCTTCATACAATTCTCCCATTGGCGTTTTGAATTCATCATCTAAGATCGAAGGCATTCGCAGTACTTTTCCTTCGTAAGAAGGAGGAATCCAAGGGTGACCTTCCCTGTCGATAAGGCCACGTCGAATTCGGCTTGACGAAAGAATCCCACCCAGTTCATCGTTGAGGTGAGGTGCCTCAAGTATTGATAACGGTGGGAGGCCATTCTCGTATCGTTGTTCATTGATCTGATGGCATCTGGGAATTGTTTCCACCGTCGCAACGATGCTGTCCGCGGTTCGATGAGTTGGAGCAGGACCATGGACATCATTGAGCACATGGACTTCATAACGCAAATGTGCATTCTCACTTAACCAGCCAAGCAAGGATTCCATTCGATCGTCAAGGGATTGAATCCATCCACTTTTGCTCATGGCCATCTCATCGTTGGTGACATGAACTTCAATGAAATCGGCTTGACGGAGAGCTGTTTGGATGAGCAACTGATGGCCTGAATGAAAACGGTCGAATGTTCCGCCGATGAGACATCGACGGAATGAACGGTCCGCTTGCATGTTGGTTGGCTGAAGCATGAAGCCTTTGATGACATCGCTTCAAATGAAGAAAATAGTGTGAAAAGCTGTGCCCTGATACCTAACGGCCTTGTTCATTGTTTCCTCGAAGGCCTGACCCTCGGTACCAGGGCGTACTGTAGAGCCGGTCGGTTGTCTCGATTTCATTCCGAAGTCGATCGAGGACCCATAGTCCAGCCCGGGTTTCCGCTTTTGCACCGGAAGTCACTCCCCGAAGGGTCGTCCCAGTCTTCGATAGCGGACCGTATCATTGGTATCAGACGTCATTGCAATTTCACAGTAGCTCAGGCTGATGTTGCACGTACGGCGACCAACCCTCTCACATGTTACATTTCAATTCATCGGAATTCACTGCATTCGTCGTAACATGGCCTGTCCAATCAGTAACTTGGCGATGTCATGGTGCCCGTCAAGCAATTCTTCCATCGTGAAATCAGGCCATGTTTCGACATCGCATGACAACCAACCAACGAGTGGATGAAGGCGACCTTGATGGACTGAACTGTCATGTTCCAAGCGTTGAATCATATCGTGCACATCCATCAAAGCAGCAGTACCGGGTCCCTCTGGAACCATCAGCAAGTTGAGTTTCAAGTTCGTTCGTTCAGCATATCCCTGATGGTGTCGCACATAGCCGGGTAATCCGAGAGATTCTCCCTTTGGCCTGAAGATTAGGGCTGGCCAAATTTTGGGATGATGTGCAAGCCATTCACGTCCGCCTGCAGTTGAAAGTTGAGCGTCGAGCCATTCCAATGACCATGTCGACCACCATTGTTCTGGGAGGACATTGATGCAGGTTCGCATCAAATCAAGCGGAATAGGCGCTCCATCATCCAAAAGGGTAAGCAGATCGGACCACGTTCGCAGCACAGAACCTCGTGGATGTACGCTTGAACCCTTGAGGAATCGGTGCAAGAGTTGATCCTGCCCCGTCAATGAAGCAGCACTATTCTCGAAGAGTGCGCTCAGCACATGCACCTCATCGTAAGGCGCATCCAACCAAACGGTTGCTGCTTTGGGGAGGATGGATTTCAATTCCGTTCGATGCCTTCTGCTGGAAAGAAGAAGAATGTGCGCAGCCATTGTTTTGTAGGCATCAATTTCGAGAAGCGGAACAAGATCAACCAACAGTGATGAGTTCGAATCAAAGGCATGAGTGACCTGTCGCGCCGCTTTTTGTTTCCACTCAGTATCGGTTTGAGTCATGGCTTTTACCAATTCCACAACCTCAAGCGCATCTACTGAAATCAAGTCAATCCAACCGTGCGGTAACACAGCCGAGATTCGTTTCCATCGTGCAGGCCGTTCCGCTTCAGGACTTGCGATCCAAGCAGCAAGGGGAACCTCTCTCTCCACTGAATTGGAGTAATCAGAATTTCCATGAGGGAACATCCGCATCGCTTGACGAATGTGGTGTCTGACTTGCTTCAATTCATTGTCTTGACTTGTCAAAACATTCTCATCCAATCCTCCAGATTGGAACCACTCGAGGAGCTCGACTGCATTTGCAGGTAAACCCTCACGCGTTGCTTCTGGTTCTGTGCGTGTCACTGCTCGCGCAAGATGAACAGGGAAATCGTAGGATTCTTGAGGACGATAGGTGATTGTTGCAAGTTGTTCTGTGGACAAAACCGTGGCTGTCTTACTAGAGAATTCCTTTGCTTCTCCTCGAGAAGTGATGAGGGCGCGGCAACGTCCTGACGCGAGAAGACGTTCCATCAACGCAGGATCATCAAGCTCGGCCCAAGGCCATTCAACCACCATATCAAAATTCGTTGATTCGAGCATCCATTCAACGATGCATGTCGCTCCATGCTGCGAGATACCATCCAAAAGCACAACATCAATTGCATTGGAATGTTCCTTCCAGGTACGCTCACCAAAGTCTGCAAGCAACGCTCTACGCAGGTTCAGATGCGGTTGTTTCCCTCGGCCCGAGATGAGCCAGCGTGTCAATGAACGCAATCGGGCCTTCCGTTTGGTCGAAGACAAGCGTGGATGACGCTTCTTCATCCAAGGCCCGAGTATATCGATTGGCAAGGAGCGATGATTGGAGAACGACATCGATTCCGTCATGAGTTGTGCACGATTTCCCAGTGACGATACCAACAATGTCCGGTCGACTGAGGAAGGCAAGTGCGCATACAATCCATGCTCTGGCCGTACCGAGAACGGTGTACCAACAACCTGGCCGATGGCATGTTCACCGATTTGAAGCTGTGATGGCCCTTCGGTTTCTCTCGGGCTGAGTCGGATCCATGTACCGTTAGCAACACCCCATGTGTCGGATTGGTCGAGCAAACGAAGCCGAAGAATTCCGATTGATTCCGTCTGAGTAGCGAACGCAGTCAATGTCCCTTCGATTGGAGTGGATGGTGCTGATGTTGATTCGAATGTCGCGAGTGAAATCCAGTGAATGGATGACCCTCGTTGGATGGCCCAAAGCCCCCCTCCTTTTCCACTGGAAGCGAAATGGACATCTTGCTCCAACAATTCGGTTCTACGGGGCAAGGAGATCAGTCTCGATGAGGGTGTGGAAAGCACTCCAAGAACGACGCTTGAATGGTCGTTGGATAACACAACTGCATTCATTCCAGTTGGCACCGTACTGACATGTTGACGCACACGTTCGATAAGATCCCGAAGTAAATGATCGGCTCCAGAAGGTGTTAATCGATGGATAGCCCCTCGTATCGATGCTGTATCATCCCTCTGCACCTCATTCAATTCCCTCAATTGCCGCATCGCCAGTGATGCATGAGGCATGGCAATACCCAGTGCTTCTGAAGCCTGGGATACCGTTCCACCCCCATCAAGGAGCCAATCGAGAATACGTCGCTGGTAACGACTTCGAATTGTCTTCCTTGGCATGATGAGTCACTTCTGTTACGCTCTAAAGAGACTCCTTTTTATTTGTTGCCTAATAACACGATAATTACTTACATTTAGTTACTACTTTCCACTGGAATTGTGAGATTTCACTTACATCCAGTGAACATACGTGTAAAAAGTACACTGGTTTTCGTCATTAATGGTAACAAACTCGTCATTTGATGGAGGAACGGTTATATGAGTGGCCTCGCTCCTTGAAAATAGCGACATCGCCAATGAGCGAAAAGCGAAATTCAAAGGAGGACAAGAACATGAAAACTGTACGCATACGAGAAAAAATCAAGAAATTCCTAGGCGATCGACCACGAAACACCGCAGAGATTCTAGAACACATCAACAGCACCATGCGTCATGGGACAACAAGTCAACAACTTGGCAACGTTCTCTCCAAGGACAAAGACATCGTCAAAGTCGGCTACATCAAGCGCTCAGGCATTCTATCCGGTGGATACGACATCTGCGAATGGGCAACCCGCATCTGGGTAGAAGACAACTGCCCTGGCTGGAAAGAAGGAACTCCAATCATCATCGACCAACAAGGCAACATTACCATGGGCGATGACATGAAGAAGAACTAGACTGATTCTGCAACCACATCTTCTGTGGGCGAATCATCATACTTGATGGCGCATGTATTTCTTCCCATGATGCCATTAAAGGGGCAGTAGCCGAGAGCTGATGTGATCACGCCCCACAGTCCAACCACTAAGAACACGAGTTCAAGTTGGATGTTTGCAAAAAAATCGAGTAAAACAAAACTCGAACCGAACAGTGCACGAGCGATTCTCTCTGCACCACCGACGTTTTTCATGATGGAAAATCCAAACTTCAGGCAATAAAGCCTTGTTCAGTCTGCATTAAACAGAGTTGGTTCAATTGCCTTGGAAAATATCCATTGCCTCATCAACGCTTGCACCTTGCGAAATGATTGCATGACAAGCAGCAGTCATTCGAACTGCTTCTTCGGTTGACTTCTGATGGATGTTTCGTCCAGTAGCAGCACCTTTGCATCCACTGACGTTGATTTGATCCCACAAACGCTGCAAGAAGTCATGCGCAGGAAGCGTTCCACCGCCAGAACAAATGATGCCACATCGACCAGCGGCCTCAACTGCGACCTTGAGGGATTCTGGTTGGGTCATTCCGTCCCATGCTCGTGGATAATTGACCTTAGCAAAGTCGGCACCGATGCACGCAGCGACCCCTGCAGCTCCAGATATTAATTGAGGATCTTTCTCATCTTCGACTGCTTTACCGCGAGGGTACATCCATACGACAGCAATCATTCCTTCCTCGTGGGCTTGTCGAATGAAGTGTGCAGCCTCAGTCAGCATCTCGTGCTCATATTCACTACCAATGTAAATCGTATAACCGATTCCAACAACGTTGAGGCCATTGGAAACCAATGACATCACATCGTCCATGTCCCACATTGCGAGACTCACAGGATCTCGTTGCTTGGTTTTGACGAGGTGTGATTTGGAATTCAATTTGACCAGATAGGGTACATCGGGGTGATCGCGCCCATACAACGAGACGAGTCCTCCTTGTGCTGCGAGGACACCAACTGTACCTTCTCGATGGGCCTGTGCTCCGATTTCGAACAAATGCCCAGGGTCATTTGATGAAAGCGGGATTGTATTCCCACCATCGTAGAAGTCATCATTGAGATGCTCGATTTTTTGATCACAAGCAAACAGATTCATCGATCCTGTACCACAGGTTGCAGCCATGAGGTTCTCGAGATATGTATCCGCTAATTCATCGGGAACGTCGGCAGGAATGTGGTAGTCGGACATTCCATTCACGCTCATTGACCAGTAAAGTTCGCAACTCGCTTTTCGACGTAGGCAGCAATTCCTTCCTTCGCATCGCTTGAGTTGAAGAGTGAAGCTTGCAACTCACGCTCGAGCGCAAGGTGATATTCGAACGGAATTTCTGGACCAGTTTGGCACGAGCGCTTGATGTTTCCAACCGCCTTCGTTGCCTTGTTCGGCAGAGTGAACTGACCACACCAATCGAGAATGTCTCGACGGAAGTCAGAAGCGTCTCCTTCCCAAATGTGATTGATGAGATTGTGAGCATGTGCGTCCTCGAAAGACATCAACTCTCCAGTTACCATCATCTCGAGTGCCTTTGCTTTACCAATCAAGCGAGTCAAGCGGGCAGTACCACCTGTGCCTGCAAGGACACCAAGGTTGATTTCAGGAAGTCCCACTTTGCCAGAGTTCTTTCGAGCAATGCGGATGTCTGCAGCCATTGCAATTTCAAGACCGCCACCTACTGCGTGACCGTTGATTGCACAAACAACCAATTTCGGTGTCTGCTCAAGCCGTGAAAGCGTCTCATTGGCGTGGAGACAGAAGTTGTACTTGAATCCGGGAGAGACACTGTTGAGCATCTTAATCGATGCACCAGCAGAGAAGAAGGAGGAACCGTTACCGGTCAAGACGATGCAGGAAACATCATCATCAAAACGGGCCTTGATAATCGCATCGTCAAGGTCGCTCATCATTCCGTGAGTGTACGTGTTTGGTGATCGGTCATTGACTTCGGTAAGAGCCTCACCTGATGCATCACTAGCCAATTCAATGACAGCGATACCATCGAGTGTAGCATAATTCACGAGTTTGTTGGGCATGGCTTCGAAATTGAGGTCGCTCATGCCTTTCCGAATGCGGTTTGCATTATGAAGAAATCGTCGCGTCTACTCGCTGGAAATGCTCGAATCATCTGAATCATTGGCAAAGGAAATCTTGCCACCACCTCGTCGGATTTCGTCCCACTGTTTGCCGATTTTTTCAGCTTCAGGGGACTGTTCCCAGACGTCCCTCGATTTCGCTTTCCGGAACGGCATGCGTCGGACACCACGACCCATTGCTTTCGGGTCTTTTTCGAGCATGAATGGTGTGACAAGATGGTAAAGCAGAGTCTTGTACCATGATGGTTTGAACAATTTCCCAATCCAAACCAAACCATCGCCTCGTTTCTTTTGATCCTTCATCCATCGACGACACATTCGCTTGAACATACCATCGCCCACTCGATTCATGAGCCACCGATTGGCAACACTTGTTCGGACATAAGGGAGCAACTGTTTGCGAACTTCGGTTTCATAATCGCATTCACCCAGTATGTCCTTCGCTGCGAGAACGCCAGACCATACGGCCATGCGCATTCCAAAACCCCACATGAAATCCTGAAGACCTCCTGACTCTCCAACATAGTATCGACCATCTTGCTTGTATCGTTGATTGATGGTGAAGTCGCCTTTACCGCCGACGCGCTTAATTGGCATCCTGTCAAGGTCCGGGTAATGCTTTTCATACCACGCAATGGTTTCATTGAGGAAACGTTCACTCTTCGATTGTTTTCTCCACAAACATGTGCAAATCAGACCAACGCCGTTGACAATGATGAGGTATGAGTAAGCGCCTGGGGCTAACTTGTCATTCATTTGGAAAGCGATATGATTCGGATGAGAGGTCTTGAAAATCTCACCGTATGCCACGGCTGAGGTTCTTTTTGGCCCGCATGCAATGATCGTGCAATCTTTCTCTGCAACTCGAGATTTGTAATGAATTGTTGCGCCTGCAGCGATGGCTTGTCGCTTCATACCTTGGTCAATGGTGTGATCGGCCGTACCACGCTCAACAATCCGGTATGCAACCCTGTCGCTCTTTGGTTGCGTGATGACATCGTCAGGATGGATGAGATCAACTACTTGGAATTCCGTCGCTCTGAACTCGGATGCATCAAAGCCCCATTCCTCCAACTGTTGAAAGAAGTCAACATCCATTGACCAATTTTCAAGCGCTTGGAAATCCCCATCGAATCGTGCACCAGAATCTGCTCGAATATCATGCACATGCACTTCTTTTCCTGCCTTTGCGAGAATAATAGCAGATGCTAATCCTGACAACCCTGCACCCATGATGTGAATGGGTCCGGTCCCTTCCGGGCTATCGCTCATGATAGCCCATTGAGCCGTTACCCTTGAATCATGCGCTCGCTTCGCATCATCATGGGGCGCAAAATCATCATCCATGAAGCCCTAAACACACTTGATCACGATGCCCTGCGTATGGAACTTGATACAAAGGGATGCGGTGCTATTGTTTCATTTCTTGGAATCACGCGAGGGACGGAAGGTGAAGCCGAAGTCTACGCCCTCGAGTTTGACGCATGGCAGGAAAAACTTGGCCCTGTGCTTGAAGGGCTTGCTCACAAAGCCTGCGACATGTTTGGAACGCTCTCCGTAGCAATGGCGCACCGCATCGGCAGGGTTGAACCTCAGGAATCAATCGTTAGCATTCACGTTGCAAGTCCACATCGAAAAGAGGCATTTCAAGCCTGTGAATGGCTTATCGATGAACTCAAAAAACAGGCACCTCTGTGGAAACGTGAAGTAACCTCCACAGGGTCAACATGGAAAGCAGGATTGGGATGAAGATGAAGAAGGAAATACAAGGCATAGTTGAGATTGGCTCCAAACCGATCGTCGAACGAACGGCGTCAGCAACAGGAACCCTACATCTCAAGTCAGAAACAAAGCAAGCGATTGTCGACAAGATGGTGAAAAAGGGGGACGTCCTCGAAGCATCAACCATTGCAGCCATACAAGCCGTCAAGGAAACTCCTCGAATCATTCCTCACTGCCATCCTATACCACTCGAGGGCTGCAAAGTCGATTGGGAATGGGAAGAATTGGCCCTGCGTTGTACAGTTCATGTTTCCGCTCACTACAAAACTGGGATTGAGATGGAAGCAATGACTGGGGTCAGTGCAGGACTCCTGTGTGTCCTCGATATGATCAAATCGTTCGAGAAAGACGATGCAGGACAGTATCCGACTGCAATGATTACCGATCAAAAAATCCTTGAGAAGCGAAAAGGATGAACCTCGCTGAGAAACCGAATCATTTCCCCATTCGCATAGGGCGCGCTTAAACGAGAGATGCCAGCACGTCGAACTGCTGGGCACGCCTAGCGGTGTGCAATATGTCCGAATCGACCACTTTTGAGAGCCTCAACCTCGATGCTCACCTCCTCGACCGATTGGATGCACTGGGGTACGAGGTTGCTACACCTGTTCAAGCAATGGCCATCCCTCCTGCGATTGAAGGAAAAGATGTCCTTGCAACCGCTCGAACCGGAACTGGAAAGACGGCGGCTTTTGTGTTGCCCATTCTTCAAACCCACCGCCCAGGTGTCATCATCTGCCCCACGCGAGAACTCGCGCTCCAAGTTGTCAATGAGATCGAACGCTTGAGTGGGCTTGACAACATCGCTACAGCACTCATTGGAGGGGCTTCAATGAAAAAGCAAATTCAACAACTGACCGAATGGCCAGAAGCCATTCTTGTTGCTACGCCGGGACGCATATGCGATCACATGGAGCGAGGCAACGTTGACCTCAATCAATACGATGTTCTGGTTTTGGACGAAGCAGACGAAATGTTGAGCATGGGATTTGCCGATGATTTGGAATACATTGTCGAGCAAATGAATCCAGACCACCAGACCCTCCTCTTCTCGGCGACGATGCCAAAGCACGTTCAAAAGCTTGCTAACCGAATTCTCGAAGAACCGGAGCAGATACGAGCGTCAGGGAAGGAGGAACGACCACCAAGTCTTGTCAAACAATTTGTGATGATTTCTACGCTCAAACAACGCGTTGATGCAATCGAAAAACTCCTTCTCGCCTGGCAACCAAGTGCAACCATTGTCTTCTGCAAGACTCGAAACAGAGTTGAGACCGTTGCCGATATTCTTCGTCCGAAAGGTGCCGAAGCCCTTCACGGCGGAATGTCCCAAGCTGAGAGAACACGGGTCATGAACCGATTCCGCGAAGGTCGAACCAATGTGTTGGTAGCAACCGATGTTGCTGCACGAGGAATCGACGTGGACCGTGTAGACTTGGTGCTTCAAGATGACTTGCCGACAGACGATGACACCTACATCCACCGAGTTGGCCGTACTGGGCGAGCAGGGCGTACTGGAAGAAGTGTCTTGCTGGTTGGAAATCGTGCCGTCCGTCACATCAAGCGAATCGAGAAGAAGGCTGGCCAACTCGAACGGATGGAAATACCAACTCAGAAAGACATCGACCACATTCAACGCGTACAATTGATCGAAGAATTCAGCGAAATTGAACCTCAACAGAATGCGCTCGATACGTTCAATGAAGCGAAGAATGCTGGCATGAGTGCTGAAGATGTAGCAATTGCAGCCCTATCTAAACTCCTAGGTTCATCATCAGAATCCAATGCGGAAGTCGTACCGCAGGTGAACAAAAGCGACAACGGTCCAAAAGCGGCACTGGTCCTTGGTTTGGGAGCGATGGATGGAATCGAACGTGGTGCGATCACTGGTATGGTCTATCGCGTTGGTAACCTACCGGATGCCTGCGTTGGGCGCATTGAAATGCTCGACAAGATTACTGCTGTCGAACTTCCAGAGGAATTTATTGATCAACTCGTCAGGGATTTGGAGCAGGAGCGAGTCGGCCATCGATATGTTCGGCCTCGTCGAAGTGACGATTGGACCTTCCAACCTGAGGGCCGACATCCGTCTCAACGTCGCCATGGAGGAGGACGCCAAGGTGGGGGACGGAAAGGGCCCGGTGGCAGGCATAATTCTCGTGGTAAAGGTCGCCAGGGACGTCCAAACCGTCGGCGTTGAGCATCAAAACAAGCGAAAAGGCATATGTCCAATCTCGGATTGGAACGACCATGAGCAGCACCGCCGACCTCGCTAAGCACTTCCTAGAAGCTGTTGACCAAGCTGCAATTGCGAGTTCCGCATGGCGAGGAAAAGGGGACAAGAATGCTGCTGACGATGCAGCAGTCGAAGCGATGCGCAAGACATTCGATGCCGTACCGTTCGATGGTCGAGTCGCAATAGGAGAAGGTGAGCGAGACGAGGCTCCTATGCTCTTTATCGGAGAAGAACTTGGTAGTGCTGTTGGAGTTGAAGGAGTCCCTCGCATCGATATCGCTGTCGATCCACTTGAATGCACCAACAATTGCGCCTATGACCAACCCAATTCAATCGCCGTACTTGCAGCTGCACCGAGGGGAACACTTCTCCACGCTCCTGATTGTTACATGAACAAAATTGCAGCAGGACCGCGACTTGCAGGCCACATCTCTCTTGAGGGAACGGTCGCCTACAACCTCGAACAGACCGCTCATGCTTTGGACAAGCCCATCAGCGAGGTTAACGTCGTCGCTCTCGATCGGGAACGACATACCGACCTGTTCAAAGAAATCAGAACATCTGGTGCACAACTCGAACTGCTCGGAGACGGTGATGTGTCCGGCGCTATATGGGCAGCAAAGGATGATGGTCCGTTTGACCTGCTCATGGGCATTGGTGCTGCACCAGAGGGTGTGATTTCCGCTGCAGCCATACGCGGACTTGGTGGCGTCTTCGAAGGAAGGCTCGTCTTCCGTTCGCCTGAGGAAGAAGCACGTGCCGGGGAAATGATCGATGATGACTTGACTCGACTTTGGAAAGCGCATGATTTGTGTCGATCCGAAGATGCTATTTTTGCTGCATCCGGTGTGTGCGATGGTTACCTACCAGCTGCAGAGATAGGCGAAGATTACACCATCACCCACAGTGAACTTATCGATGTTCAAGCAAAAACTGTTGAACAATTCTCGACTCGTCGACCATTGTGATTCTATGTCTCAACACGTCCGCATCCAAGTTCGGCTTCCAGAAGGCCACTGGTCGGGGGATGTATCTCGTTCCCTTCCATCCCTCGTTCTCCGAATCGAAGAAACGATGCCTCTCGGCAAGGGAAGAGGAACGGCAACACTCTCAGCCAACGACGATGTTGAATTTGCATTGGAAGCACATCCAGGAATTGATGAAGTTCGCTCGTTAGGAAATCAACGCTTTGCTGTCGATATTGCCAGTGGAGGTGGAGGCTTTGTCCGACCATTGAGAATTGTTGGTGTCGTTCCACGATCTCCGTTTGAAGTCCACGATGGATGGGTCGACTGGACCTTTGTCTGCACACCTGAGCAGGCTCGGCAATTGCTCTCTGAGTTGACCAGGGAAAACATTCCATTCCGATTGACGTCAACACGGAACAGCGGTGCAACTCTTCTCACTTCCCGTCAGCGACAAATTTTCGACGCTGCACTCCGAGAGGGGTACTATGATGTTCCTCGAAGGACATCATTGAGTAAATTAGCGGCAGCAATGGATATGGCAAAATCCACTCTTTCCGCTATGCTTCAACGCATAGAGAGCCGAATCATGAACGACATGGCAGAGGAAATTCGGCGTAAATCACCGTAAGCGCACATGTTCGTGCGAACATGTTCGCAATGTATTCAAGGTAGACCCGCCCGTGTGCTCAACATGGACAACCTACCGAATACATGGGATGACTGGATTGCAAACTTTGGCGAATGGCAAGATCGCGTCGGATTCGACCGAGAATGGCTTGGTGACTTTGACCTCTCAATTCTCTTCGACTGGGACCGAGCAGGCGACGAAATCGAATTTGGTGACTACGCTGGACGAAAGAAGTGGGAACGTTCACTTCAAGTTCCGCACCAAAGCATGCGTGACGCTCTCGTTACCATGATCACCGTTCAAGGCGACACAGAATTCGCATCCGTTGAGCAACAACGCCACCTCCTCGCAACAGCACCAACCGATTACGATCGATACGCTGCTGCTCGAATCATGGCTGAAGAACAACGCCACGGCTGGCAGATGGCCTACCTCCTGATGACATACTTCGGACAACAAGGACGACGTGAGGCACAGAAACTCCTTGAGCGAAACGCTCAGGATGGCGATCGATTGCTTGGTGCATTCAACCGCCCTATGCCACACTGGTTGGATTTCTTCAACTACACCATGTTTGTCGATCGTGATGGAAAATTCCAG